>Ga0247611_10000143_pt1 | contig 147995 bp, 105 predicted proteins | sample 177DNAGHGhighgp2_FD_192422 | JGI IMG/M metagenome (GOLD analysis project Ga0247611, IMG submission 192422) | Sheep rumen microbial communities from Palmerston North, Manawatu-Wanganui, New Zealand - 1770 DNA GHGhigh gp2 | ecosystem: Host-associated > Mammals > Digestive system > Stomach >...
GGCGAGTATAGAAAACTGAGTTTTCAGTAGAATCCGTTTGGGTTTCTTGGGCATGGACCGAATGACACCACATAAGGGTGATGGTTGCCATGATACCTATGATGAGTTTCCAGTTTTTCATAATCTTGTGGTTTAGCGTTTGGAAATTAGTTGCACGAAATGCTGAGGTTGGAATTATTTCGAAAATACGAGTTTGTTGTACTTTATCAAATTGTTGCGCTGATCATTTGTTATCTTGAACAAATTGAATTTCCAGTTCAACGGATAGATTTTTGTGTACTTGAATGTTCTTCCTTCCGTTTCTATTTCGTTGATATCGGAGACAATATAGTCACAGAACGTTTCAAATCCTCCTTCTGGCGAAATATAATAGATGTCAAGATAAACAGGCTGTTCAGCATTGGTGCTTGTGGTAATTGGGACAAGTCCCGCGAAGAACGGGTGGGCCTTAACCTTATTTTCTTTTGTTTTGCCTGCATCCCCATCTTCAAATCGAACTAAACCTTGTTTGGCATGACCAGTATAGAATTTTTCACAGAACATCCAATAGTCATACCAGTAGCGATGGATATTTAAGAATTTGTAATCTTCAGTGTACCTGTAACCACCAGAAAGCTCATTCATGTATTCCATGTCATACCAAGTGTTATCCTTATAGTGACTATAGTCTCTGCCGACACTAAGATATGTGTTATAATAATAGTTAGGGTCGTATGTGAAATCCCAAGTGTAGAAATAGAATGTGGATCGGATGAAACTGGGTATCTGGAATGGGAAGTCATCAAACATTAATACATTATTGGGGTTGGCAATGTCATGGAGAAAAGTTTCTTTCTTTTTGCCATCACCTCTATATCCACGGCAGTCAAGTGCAACTGCATAGTTATATATTTGCTGGAAAAATGAATTGAAGATTTTGAGGTCTTCGAAAATGGGTGAAGTGATTTTGTCCACTATGCTTACTTCTGGATTGTCGCCGTAGGTGGGCAGTCTTTTTGAAGTGTTAGTGAAATAGGAACTGTCAATGCGGCAGTTGGTCTTTGCTGTCACTGTAACGTCAAGAATGTTGGGTGTGTTCCACCAACTGTTAAAAGAGCTTGTTCCTTCTTGAACATTAGTGTACATGTTCCCCGTTCCACTATACATTCCGCTGTTAAGACTCCATTTTATAGGGTGTGTTCTATAGTTCAGTTCAGGCAATACGTTGTTCCCAGAACGGCTCCATTGGTAGTTTTGATGAGATACATTTATTTCACTGTTGATTTTTTCCCAACCCTTCCATGAGGTTCCATCTTGATGAGGTATTCCACGGGGACCTTTCAAATCATTGACATTGCTTGAGGGCTTGTTCTCAGGATCTACAGGACCGGGTATATAATTAATTTTCCTATTATGCTCCCCATTGTCATAGCCGTACAATTTAAAACTGCTACTGACGTGGTAAAAATCGTCAAGACGGTTTCGATAAGCTTTGTGCAGTTTAAACAGATTGTTGCTCTCTATGGTGTTGTCTGTGTTAACGACAAAGGTGGCGATGGGAGGCAATGTGATACCGTCCCGGTACATAGTGCGGTCGTTGGGCTTGTAACTGTTGAACAGATAAGCGTATTTGTAGAAGATACGGGCAGCATTGTTGTCATTTACTGCGGGAAGAGTGGTTTTGACAGAAGTGCCTACCTTTGTATGCGTCCAGCTCTTGTTTTTCCAACTAGCTTCTGTGACGTTGTTTTTAATGATGGTGAAGAGATCCTCATAGGTGTTGATGGTCGCTTCTGAGGTTCCGAAGTACAGGGTATAGACCACGTTGCCGATTTGGGTGGCGATAGCGTACTCATTGATTTTGGTACGTGTGTAGTCCATCATGGTGTCACGCCCCTTCTCCCTCATCTCCTCGCGGGCTTCGTCGATACGGATTTGGCGTACATCAACGAAACTGGAGCCGCCACTTCCGCCACTGCCGTGATGGCGTCCAAAATCAGGGTTGGAATCCACGTGTCCATTGTTAAGACCGCCATTGCGAAGATCGTGGGATATGGACACTTCTATGATAGTGCTCTCTATGGGGCCATTGTCAATGAAACCATGACCACCAATGTCTCCTACGCCTGGACGGGTCAGGGTGAATCCTCCGGAGCCGAAGGTTCCGCCACTGCCGCCGTAGCCGCCAAGGGTACCGTTGCCCGGATTGATGTTGGTACCGTTGCCCGGAAGGATCGTGCCACTGCCAGAACCGAGTCCACTGCCGCCGTGGTTGCCAAGGGAACCGTCGCCAGGATTAATGTTGGTGCCACTTCCATGGAGAGATCCTGGAACGATCGTATGACTGCCACCAATACCTCTGACAGGATCTGTCAAACCACCATCAATACCTGGGTTGATAAGGGTTGTGTTGCCAGGAATCAAGGTTTTGCCAGAACTTGTCATGTTTAAATTAGGAACATTGACGGATATGTTATCTAATCCTGTAATCGTCACATGTGAGGTGTTCATCGAAGCGGGGTTCACATTCAGGTGGGCAATGTTCATGTTGCCTCCCGCAGGACCTCCTCTCTTGATAATAGTGGCATGGTTTTCACCTACGGGCTGGCTCGGCATGCTTTGCGGTTGAGTGGTCACAGACATGACAGTGGTCACGGGTCCGTTGTGGCCGGCTTGTACTCCTCTCAGCGATGCGGTACCCGTAATTTGCACATTTACAGGTCGATTACTGGTGCCTGAGGTGGCCTCCATTTGAATATGGCCTCCGGTTTGAACGGCCCCTCTTTTAAGGTTGATACCTCGCTTGGGATTGCGTAATCCGGAACTGGTCGTGCCGGTGGAAGAAGATGATGAGGAAGATGAACCTGCCAAAATAGCAGTGGATGTGTTGGAACCGGAGGAACCGGAACCGCTAGTGTTTTGCGCAACGGCTTGTGCGGGTCTTCTGCCTCCCGTATTCGCAGTCGAACTGCTTCCACTTCCACTACTGCTACTGGCTTGTGCCACTAGAGTTCCAGCGGATACCCTGCCTCTTGCTGGCGTGGAATTGTCCGAAGATCCTTCAGAATTGATAGGGGTGATGTTCCAAATGCCTGTGCCATAATTCTGTTGGGAAGTAGTGGTGGTAGTTGTCGTAGTGTTAGTTTGTGTGACATTGCTTTCCAAAATTTGCCATAAGTCACGTCCTTGCACCTCATGGGTTTGGATGACAGTGGTTTGTTGCTGGAGCATAATCTGTTCGTTAATCTTGGATTTGTACTGGTCCCTATCCATGATATATATCACAACTTTGTACAGGGAGTTTGGCGGGTCTTGTTGGAATGATTCGGGCAGTCTGATTTCCAAGTGGGCTCTGGAATTACCGGATTTGCCATAATAATCGACATCGTTTGAATCAATTGGCTCTGGCACATCGTCGCCTTGTCGGACAACAAAGACTTTCAACATCTTTCCGTCTTTGGCCAGTTCTTCAGGGTTGAACAATTTCTCACGATCTTTCTTCATATATATATAACAGTAGTTGTCGTGAAGTTCACCTTTTGGAAAATATGGATCTCCATTGTACGGCCATGTGAACAGCACTTGGTCGGTCAGATTGTCCGGTGCGGCTGATGTGGTGATGTAGATAGTGGTGTCAGGCATAAATGGTTTGACTTCAGTTCTTTTTTTATCCACATAGAAAGTGGGATTGTACCAATCAAGCTCGGTTTTATCGAAATATGTTTTTACAGTCTTGGTGGCGAGGTTGTAAGGTTTGTCAGAAGTAATATGCTCTTTGCCCACGGTGGTGTCGATGACAACGCAATCCTTGCAATAGGCGCGTTTCTCCAGGGCTCTTGCCACCAGATGCACTTTGTGGGTGGTGGACTCGTACAAGCCGCCCTCAGAAGTCTCAAAATAGCATATGTTGGAGTTGTTGTTGCTTTTTTTGAATCGCATCACATCACCGGTTTTGTCGGTCCAGTCTGAACTCTTGGGCTTAGCCAAACGGCTGTCGTTTACGGCTAAGGACATTTCAGGATCCCAGAGTACGAAGATGAATTTGCGCGCATCGCTCAGTTTATTCGGATCTTTCGGGTCGGGGGTGCAGAGAATCAACTCCTCATCCCAAGGCATGTTGGAGGTGATGATGGTGTTGGCAAAAGGAGAGATGATGTTCTCTTCCTTGACTGCAGTCTCGGGGTCAGGGAAAGAGGGACTGATGCTCTCAAACAACTTCACATTGGCCAACGGATCGCCGGCACCAGGCACGCACACATCGCCCAACTCGAAGTCCACACTGGTGTTGATCTTTACCAAACCGCCCAAAACGCTGGCTTTGAAGCGGAGCAGACCGTAGCACCAGGTGGGCTGCGGAGCACCACCTTGCAACAGGGCACCAACACCCAATTCAGCCAGTGAAAGATGGCCTTTCCAGAAGCCGAGGTTCAAACTTAAGCCGATTTTCCCTTCCAGCATGGCGTATATCTGACCCACGGCATAGAAGTTGTTCTTGCCGATTTCGGGATATCCTTCGCAGCTGGCTCCATTGGTGTTGAGCAGGGCCACATCGAAACCTAACCAAGCGTTGATGTCAACCCATAAGAACATGTCGAATTCTACATGGTTATTGAAAGAGGCGCCCAGAGCAAAACCGCCTGCATCCGGCAACTTGGTGATACGCTTGCTCTTTGCCTTATTCACCTTGTCGGTACCGAGGAAGGTCTCCACTTCCTTGGGGATGTCAGGCAACTCAAAGCCGCCTTCAAAGTAATTGCCGATGGCGAAGTAACATGTGAATCTTGAGATGGATTTTAAAACGATATAATTGGTTTCCATGTCGAAGATCACACGATCTTCGTACGGCGGTCGGCCCACATAGAAGCACCATTCGTCGTCGGTGTTGGTGTGTGGACTCACACCCTTCTTATAATGTTTGACATGCAGTCCGATAGGAATCTTAAGGGTAAGACTTCCTCCAACACTACTGAGATCGAGAGCGTTTTCATTGTTTTTATTTTTATTGTCTTTATCCTTCGCATTCTTTTCCGCTTCGGCAATCTCGGGATAGTTGGCGCGCAGGAGATCCATGGTATTCTGGCTCAAGGAACCTTGGTCTGGAAATTCGAAATCGAATCCCACCTTGTTTCCTATTTCATTTTTAAGCAGGGAGGCCAGACTGATTTTTGTGTTTACTTCGGCGGAGAAGTCGAACAGGAATATATTAGGATCGTTTTCAATGTTGATCATGGCACTCACCGTGATGGTGACATTACTGTTGGTGTCTTTCTCCGCATCGTAGTTGGTGATGACACTGGCGTTGACTTGCAGGGTGAATCCGGAGAATTTGCCTTCAGACACGCGCAATGAGATAAAACCGTCGGCGTTCATGGCTTTGGGGTCGGCTAAAGCAATGGCTATACCGGCCTTGGCGGACCATGCGTCGTAATGCGGGACGAATTCCATGCCCGAAGACACCATGTTGCCCTCCAATCCTTTCTGGCCTGCCTTGCGCAGTTCTCTCGGGTCGGCATTCACTCTGTCACCCTTCGGTGCCATGTTATAGGCGAAACCGCCGCCCAAACCGGTTAGGTTAACGGCGCCCAGCGGAATGCCTGGTGTGCACTTGGCCACACCTTCCACATACCACCAATCGTATGTTTCGGTATCGCTGCCCGGTTTCTTCACCGTGCCGAATCCCGCTCCAGCTCCGAAGGTCACTTTGTCCAAGATGGTGACCATCAAGCTGCCGCGCAGACCCTCACCGTAGGTTGCGTCGTTGTGGAAGAACCCGATTCTGCCCTTCAGCTTGAAGAGGTCCAGGTCGGTTTCAACCCAGATGGAGTCAAGTTCGCCGTCAATGTCGTCGGCGTTGCAATCCCAGGTCTTGGTGTCCACAACACCCCAGAACTTGAATCCGGCTCCACCGCCGATGCTGCCGTTGGAGCAGGCGCCCACGCCAATCTTGATGCCACCGGCAACTGTCAAGCCCACTTTTTTCTTGTTGCCACCGGCGCTTTCAAAAATGCCGTCAAGGGTTTCCACACTGAAACTGAAACCACCCACACTGCCTTCGAACATCGGCTTCTTGTCCTGAACCTGTGCCACTTCCGTGACCTCGTCCACATTATCATGATAGGTGAATAGTCGTTTTTGCGGGGATGCTTTGCTCCACTTGCCCGCATCAAAATCCAATCCGTCAAACTTGAATTTGGCACTGTTGTCGGGCTTGTTGTAGTTTCTCAAGTACATCTTCTCGAACTTGATGGCGGCGAACTCAACCGGAAGACCGATTTTGTCAAAGTCGATGTTGATGGTGCCGTTCATGGTCAAGTCAATCATGGTGTTTTCCACCGTGTCCACTTTCTTGATGCTGAAATAGGAAGAGGCGGGGTCGAGTTTGATGTTGGCCAACCACAAATCCAATTTGAAGTTGGTGTCTTTGGGATGCAAGTTGAATTCGAGTTCTTTTTTGCCTAAGGCCAATTTGTAGCCCAGTCTGCCCTTGAACAGCGGCATGCCTGTCTGTCCTACAATACGGCCCTCTTTAAATTCGCTTTTGACGAATGCGATGGCCACCGTATCGATGGAGAGCATCCAACCTCCACCCTTGTCGGTTTCCAATGTTAGGAGGTCGCTGACATAGAGCGTGGTGGAGAAACCTTCGTCGTCAATAACGATGTTCTGGGCACCGGCTTTGATACGGCTGCCCGGATAGTAATAGTATGCGCTGTCTTTTTGGGAACCGTTGATACCATAACTGTATATCAGCATGGAGTCTTTTTTCTGCCCCTTGTCGCCGTTCACATCGGAGAATGTGTTGCTGACATCGTCGGGGAAGAGGACGGTGAATTGTTCCAGATAGAAGCCCTTCCAGCTTGCGGGTGGCGGGGTGCCTTTCTTACCTCCTTGGGAACCACCAGCACCAGAACCGCCGGCACCTCCTGGACCTCCGGAGCCGCCGCCTTGGGCGTTGGCGGAGGCACCGCTGCCACTACCAGAACCGGGTTTGCCACTTCCGGAACCAGAACCACTACCAGATCCGCTGCCGGAACCAGAACCGGGTTTGCCGCTGCCACCACCTTGACCCGGACCAGCAGAGTCTTTCACATACTCGGCCGGCAATCGGACGATTTTTGGCGTGGAGGTGGCGGAACGGTCTAACACCATTCCCTTTCCTGTGGGAATGAAGGTGTAATCTTCACAACCGGGAACGGAGAATGCGTCCATGGTGATTTCAGCAGTCCAATTATCCCAGTCGTAAATGTGGGTGTACATACGGGCATGTACAGGTTGCCCTTTGAGCACTGTGCCGTTGTTTTTCAAGTCGGCTTTGTACATGTCCTCCTTGTCAAATTCAATTTGCACATCGGCGGTCAGTTCCTTGAATCCCTCGTGGTCAATTCTGACAATACATCCGTTGATGGGCTTGCCTAAAGTGTCGGCCGCCTTGAATGTCATTTTGTAGCCATCCGATAGATCCACATCGTAATCCTTGGCCAGATACATGTCAATGCCTTCGTCGATGTTTCCAAGAATGGATTCAGGATCCATACAAATGTTGGTGGCCACGAACGGAATGTACATGTTGTCGGAGTTGGCAAAGAAAATGGCGGTCATGTTCATGAGTGCCGTGGTGGGCGAGAAGTACATCTCACCAATGGTCAACTTCACATTCTTTGAACCACTTACCACCTCGTCGTCCAGTGCAAGGGGCAGGGTGACCACTCCTACAGAAACAGTCTCGGTTTCTTTCTCAAAAACGCCAAAAATACCATGCGCGATGTTGCTGTATGTATTAATTTCATCGTAATACTTCTTTACTTCTTTGTTGTTTTTGTAATTGGCTGCTAACCAGTCGGTTTTGTCATCGGTCCAGTCAGTCCAGCCGTAGCCGAAGCCCATGTTCACATAGTTGGATGCGTCTGTGCTGATGCTCTTGGCGGTACCCGAGATTACATCATTGTTTTTGTTCACTTGGATGGTGTCAAACTGCACTTTGATGAAGCATTCGGCACCGAAAGGCCTCCAGGCCACATATCCCTCGCCACTGATTTTCTTTCCTCCATCTTTGTTTTCGGTGACCTTCTGGATGACCAACGGCATGTTGCCCAACTTCAGTCGCGTCTTGTCATGGATTAAAGTTTTGGTGTCCATCGCGACAGGCGATTTGTCCAGATCTTTCAGATGGTCCGGATGACACTGTATGGTTTTGTCCAAACGCGTGATGACCGAATCGTTGGATATCATCTTGAAAACGAGATACTTTGACAATCCCTTGTTCGGGATACTGTAATCGTAGTCGTGTTGCAACAATTTGGTTTTCAAGTATGCCACATAGGAATCACCGATCTTGAGGGAATCCAGAAGAGCTTGGTCTATAAAGGATGTCTCTGAGATGTCCTTCTTAATGAACATGGTGTCCTTAACAGCTTTTGCGATGGTGGACTTGTACTTGAGTTTGCACACGACCAGGTCGTATTTCACGGTGTCGTTGGTGGCGACGCCAGTGGCGGGATTCCAGATGAACTTGAAGTCGTCATCTTTCAGCACCTCCTGTATGTCTGTCCATGCGGAGTCGTGCGCCACGATGTTTGACGGATAGGTGAACTCGGCCACGGTCAGTGGACGCAGCGCACCGGAGTCGATGCCCCATTGGAATAGGGCATACGAGGTGAAAGTGGCGTAGTCGTAGCGAATTGTCGTGATGCTGGTGTCGTTGTAAATGGGAATCCCGTTGATGTAATCCGTCTGGGTGTATGTAGTGGTAAGCCCATATCTGTATTGTGCGGTGGCATCCACTAAAAAGAGGTATTTTTCACCTTCTTCCAATTTCTCTTCCCATCCGGGATATTCTATGGATACTAGATTGTAATTGTTGGAGACAAATGCATCGGGATTGTTCTCCATTATGCTCATGCTCTCGATCGGAGCAAATGACATGGAGTTCTGGATGTCGCCACCTATATATTTATATAGGTAAGCCGTGTAAGTCAAGGATTCAATAGAGTCGGACCGCAACGGCATCCAGTTGGCGGTGAACAGGGTTCCCTTTTTCGGTATGGTGTAGATGGTCTCGCCGTCAACCTCATGCGTGACATATGAGGTGGGGGAGGGCGCGTGGGAGGATTCATCGCCGAACTGGTCGGTCAATCTCTTCAGCGCTTTTTTGTCTTGGAACGGCGTGGCGATGTAGTGGTTGCGGAACGATTTCAGCACATCTTCCCTGTTGTCCTTTGTAGTGCTGGTCTGGCTGGGTTGTGTCGAGCTCAAAGCGGTGGAACCGTCAGGCGTGATGCCTTCACCCCAAACGAATGCGATAATCTGGCTGTTGCCTTCGTTGCCCAAGTTGACAATGGAGTAGCCGTATTCGTTTTTCAGCACGGCGGTCACTTGGGCGGCGTATGTGTGGCCGGGAATCAGACGGAACTGTCTGTCGCGGATGGTGTCGTATGTGTAAAACAGTGATGATCCGAGGTCTTGGGTGGTGAGCGTCGGGTTTGAGGTGATGGCTTCAGTGAGTGTCTGGCCGTTGGCGACATTCACTTCCACTAATTTGAACACATAGCGGAATTGATTGCTTTTCAAACAGTTGGATATTACGCCAGTCCAACGGAAGGTGAGTTTTTGCTGGAGCGGTATTTGAGCGTATTGGTTGCTCATACGGTTGTCGGACCCATAGTCAAAGAATTCGGAAGGATTGCTTTGGGGCGTGGGGTTGTTGAGGTTGGCGGCGCTTTGTCCGACTACAGGCGTGATGAACTCGGGGGCGGAACCCGAATAGCAGATGCTGAAAAAGCAGCATCCGGGCTCGCCAACCTGGATGGGAGTTGGGGTTGAGCCACCCGGCACCCATTTGTATGGCGTAACGCATATCCGGTAATTGCCTTCCGGCAAGGTGAGCGCCTCCTGCCAGTCAATGCCGTTCATCTCGTACTGCACATTGCTGAGCAGAGCATGATAGTCGGCGTTCGTCAAGTCCACACTCTGGCCATTCCCGATGGTCAGCGGATAGGGCGGCACTACCGTGGGTTTGGTGTTCAGCGAGAAACTGTTCTCGGAAGACGAAAATTCGCAGGTCACGGTGATGCCGAGATAAATATCCTGGCTGCTTCCCGAGAAATTGTTCAAAGTCACCCTGAAATACTTGGACGGGTCATCCATGTAACTCAGTCCCGTAGAGGGAAAAATACTGGTTTTCGGGATTACCAGGGTGTTGATGCTGTTTTGTGCGGTGCCCAAAAACAGTTGGGAAACCAGCATCAAGGTCAAAGCGAGGATGGAATATATTTTTCTCATAATGGGAGGTTTTTATCTGGATTGTTGTGTGTTTTGTTTCATTATTTTGGCGGCCTTCCGGTCGGCTTTGTTCTGGCGTTCCCCTTTGCTCTTTTTCTTGATGATTTTGGCGGCAAAAGAGTAGGTGTAGGATAAGGTGAACCGGCAGTCCAGGTCGGTGGCGATCCGCTGCCCGATAACAATGCGGTCGCTATAGTTGCTCAACGAGAAATACATGGATGCCGTGTGGTGCTTGCGGTAGTTGAAATTTGTGCTCAAACTGTTGCTGAAGGAGATGTTGTTCTTGGCCCCTTCGTCTTGCATGATGTTGTAACCGGCTGATAAACAGTAATTCAGATTCCAGTTGGTCTTTTCAGTGGATATCAGGCGGTACCCGACAAAGGCACTCAGGGTGTTGGAGATATAATTGGAGTAGGTTGATCTCGATATGGAAAAGTCGTAGTTGCCGCCCACATTGAGTCGGATTTCCTGCAAATCTACGCTATAACCAATGCCCGCCGTGATGGTGCGGGTGTCGATGTCAATCGTTGACAACTTGTTCAGGTTGGCGTTTTGGATGTAGTCGCCGTTCAAGGAGATGGAATGGGTGTTCCCGCCTTTGTAAAAAGTGAAGACTGGGGATATGGTGGCGGTATGCGTGATTTGGTCAATACGGATTGAGTCGGGAACCACGCAAGTGCCGTCAAATTCGTTCTGTTTGATGCCGTTGTAGGAAAGATTCAGGGAGAAATGGTCTGAGATGTTGTTGATCCAGTTCAAGGTGTAGGTGGCCACCTGGTTGGTGTACATCTGTTTCTTGTTGAGATTGTCTCGTTGGATGTATCCGATTAAAGAGAGAATCGACCGGTTTTTAAACATGTTGAAGTTGGTGTGCAAACCCAAACTGTGTGTGTTCTGACTGAACGAGTTGGCGCCCAGTGAGACATATTCGGGCTGGATGAAACGATAGGTGACGCTTCCGTTAAAATGCTTGGTGAAAAAGTTCATGGCGGCGTCGCCTGCGAACCGCAGTTTGGTGTTGTTGCGCACACCGAGCAACCAGTCGGTCTTCTGCAGGATATTTTGGTATTTGCCAAGGTTTTCGGTGGCGTATGGCGACAAAGAGTCGTGCAGGTTGGAAGTATATGCGCTTGCGCCCACATTGGCGGTGAAAGAAAACCAGTGCTTGATGGAAAACCTGCCCGATAGACCGAGTGTGATATTGTCCTTGGCTGGTATGGAGTCGCGCAGGAATTCGGGCAGCGATTTCTCGATGTCTTTGGCTTTCAGGAAACTGATGTCAATGTAATTCTTGGCGTTGCCGACACCCAATTTCACACCGACGGCGTCACGGCGGTATTGGGGCAGATAGGAGGCGGGCGTGTTGAGTCCTAACAACGAGTCAGCAAGCTGTTGGAACGCCGTGCGGTCGTCATATCCCTTGATTCTCGTGGCTTGACTAAGCAGTCCCCCGAATGCGGCGGCGCGGAACAACTTGCCCTGATACTCCAATCCGGCACCCAAAAAGGAAAGTCCGGAGTAGGTGTAGTTGTTGAAATGCATACTGCTGTTGCCCAAATGGAAACGGAACCGCTTCCATGTCGGAGTGGCACCCAAACGGAATGTGGGCAGCTGCGGGTAGTTAAACGAGGTCGTGTTGTTGACAAAATAAAAAGACAACGGCAGGTTGAAACTGTATATGTTGAGGTTTAAATTGGCAAAAATGGAACCGCTGAAGGGCGTGGACCCCGGATAGTTGGAGTTGTACGAAACGCCCAAGGAGGTTCCTACATTGCCGGAAATGGACAGCGGATCAGAATTCTTGATCTGGTTGATACGCTGGCCGATTTGGGCGTTGGCTTGCCAAAAGCAGGTCATGCTTAATAAGATAAAAAGGAAGATACGGAATGGATGCAGCATCTCCGTCGGGCTTGCAGGTGGGGCATTCCGCAGAATGTGTCTTGATGTGCCGGTTGAGTGTTTCATTTGTCCAATATTACAACATCGCAAAAGTAACAATTTATACAATTTATATATATAAGTAAAATTACTCATTTTGTAAAAAGTTATGAACATTTTTAAATGTTGGTGGGGTAGGAATAGTCAACACAAAATTATGATGTCTCGAAAAAATTGATGGTTCGTGGTGTTGTTTTAAAGTTTTGTTATCTTTGCCGTTTCAAAAAATGAACATATATGAAGAAGTGTTTTTCCTTTCTGATACTGATTTTTTCCATGTTGATCTTCGCAGCATGCAATACCGGTCCCGGCACCGGTGGCACAGCCACATTGGAGGGCGTTGTCATGATGGTGCAGCATCCTGACGATCATTTCAATCTGGAAACGGATACGGTTCCCGCAGCCAAGACGGATGTCTTTCTGGTTTATGGGGACAACACCTTCTATGACGATGATGTGGAGGCCGACAATACCGGTCTGTATCGCTTCAAATACTTGCGCCCCGGCACTTATACGGTGTATGCCTACACCACACGCCCCTCAGGCGAGCGCGTGGCTGAGACACAAACCGTGAATGTGGAGCGCGGCCAGGTGACCACAGTGCCCACCATCTATGTGCACGAAGGCAAAGCTTACGGAAGATCCATTGTCAAAGGTACAGTCAATGCCACTTACATTGACAAGAACGGGGATGTGACTGCCACAGGCCCTGCATACGGTCACCGGATGTACATCCAGCGGGTAGGGGACCCCTTCCCCTTTGACGATGTGCGTGTCGGTATCAATGGCGTTTTCATGTTCCAGAAAATCGACCCGGGCGATTATATCGTTTTCACGACTTCCATTTATGATGAGGATGAAATCCCGTACCTTATCCAACGGAATGTGACGGTGACATCCCCCGAAACCATTGTTGAAATTGAAGAACCTTTCCAGGTTACGATAAAACCATAATTTTTTAGCATGAAAAAGATTCTAGTAATTCTGATGATTTGTGCAATAGGCATCTCCTGCTATGCGCAAAGTTCCTCAAAACGCGACTCCCGCAAGAATCTCGTCGTAAAGGAATGGAATCGCGGCGACGGCGGAAAGGGCGCCCGTTTTCTTGATCATGTGACCAAGTACAACGCCGACGGGCGCAAGTGCGAGGACATTGAATACACCTCCTCCGGTACCATAAAGGCCCGCTGCACCTACGAGTATGACGCCAACGGCAAGGTGTCGCGCGAGGTGGTTTACAATGACCACAACAAGGCCGTCCGCATCCGCAAATTCGAGTACAACGCCGACGGCACCAAGAAAAAACAGTACAACTACGCACCTAACGGCAAACTGCAGTCTGTAAAGGAATTCGAATATGTTAGATGAGGTGCTTTGCGATATGACTCCAATCTCGCTGGAAGAGATGAGCACGGTGAAACTGATGAATCGGACGGACACCAAGTATCTGCTTAACCGTCAGATGCTTGCAGACATTGCCCGACATTGGTCTCCGCTGTTCTTTGTCCAGGATATTGCGGGCAAGCGCACCGCCTCCTACAAAACCCTCTATTTCGATACTCCCGACGCGCTGACCTATACCGTGCACCACAACCGCCACCTTCACCGCCAGAAAATCCGCCAGCGTGAGTATGTGGATACAGGCACCCTCTTCTGCGAGGTGAAAAACAAGGTGAATACCGGCCGAACCAAGAAGAAACGGATGGAAATCCCTGCCTCCGAGTGGGGCAAACTCTATGAGATGCCAGAGATGAAACAATTTCTGAAAGAAAAAGTGTGGATTACCCAAGAACCGCTGCTCCCCAGACTCCAGAACCAGTTTCAGCGCATTACGCTGGTCAATAAGGCAAAGACCGAGCGCATCACAATCGATAGCGGTATCCGTTTCCAAAATCAGTTAAACAACTGTGTGGCAGATGTTTCCGATTTGGTGATTGTGGAGGTGAAACAGGATGGTAACCAGCCCTCCGACTTCAAAAAACTGCTGCTCGACGCGCGGGTGCCCCAAAAACGGCTCAGCAAATACTGCCTCGGCATGCTCCTTACGGACGAACACATCAAATACAACCGCTTCAAGGAGAAAATCCGCTATGTCAGCAAACTTATCAACCGGGAACTCACTATCGCTGCTATGAACTTTGAACTTTGACTATGAACCATCCACTCATACTCTATTACTCCTCTTTTCCTCTCTTCCTCTTTTCCTCTTTTCCCCATTTATCCTTTAAACTTTAAATTTGTAACCTTCAACTGATATGACCCAATCCTCATTCCCCGATTATGATCCTGAAATCATGCGCGAATTCGGCATGGAAACCGTTGACGGCGCAGGACAATTGTTTGGCATACCGCTTTTTGACGGCCCTTCCCTGTGGCACATGCTGTTCCGCTTTGCCATCAATCTGGTCTTCTGCTGGCTGATAATTGGTTTGTTTTATTACAAAAGAAGCAAACGCCGTGACTATTATTTCACCTTCATGATGTTCAGCATCACCATTTTCTTCCTCATCTTCCTGATGGACAATGTGAAGGTGCAAATCGGCTTCGCCTTGGGATTGTTTGCCATTTTCGGCATGATACGATATCGGACCGAATCCATTCCCATCCGCGAGATGACCTATCTGTTTGTGGTTATTGGATTGTCGGTCATTAATGGCTTAGCCATGACCGTGAGTTATACCGAACTTTGTATAACCAACATTCTTGTTTTGGTGGCGGTTTGGATTTTTGAGCGCGCCAAGTGGAAACACAGAGTGGAAACGAAGATTATCCTGTATGAGAAAATAGAGCTGATAAAAGCCGGCCGTGAGCGGGAGCTGATAGCCGATCTGAAAGAACGCACCGGATTGGATATCCTGAATGTTGAAGTCGGCCATATCAATTTTCTGAAGGATACCGCTTATGTGAAAGTGAGTTACAAACCGACCCAAGCGGAATACAGTACTATCAACAATCTGACGAAAGTGAGGTCGGACAAGTTTTTTTAGACGTGAGGCTTGAGATGTGAGATGTGAGAGATGAGACGAGAGACTTGAGACTTGAGACGTGAGAGATGAGACTTGAGATGTGAATTTTTAATACATGTTCCCTAATCCAAAAAAATGATAAGAATTTCCAAAATCCTGATATTCGCGATCGTGCTGCTCCTCTCGGGGCGGGTGGTGGCGCAGTCTTTCGAGACCGGCGGATTATTGGGGGCGGAGTATGAGATGAGGATCTTGAAGGGGTGGCACTGGGGTGCGGAGGCGGAATTCCGTTTTGATGAGAATTTCACCCATTTCAACCGCTTCAAGGTGGCGGTGGGGACGGATTATACCTTTTGGAAAAAACGCATCAAGATCGGGGTGGGGTATGGTTATCTGAATTATCATAAAGACGATTTTTTTGAAAGCCGGCACCGTATCACGGGGTCGCTGACGCTTGCGGAGAAGTTCGGCAACTGGAAACTGTCGTACCGTGCTGCGTTCCAGAGCACCTTCCGTGACAACCGTCGAGGCGATTACACTTTCAATCCCAAGACATATATGCGCAACCGCCTGGCGGTCAGTTACAAGATACCGGGCAAGCCGCTGAAACTTCACGCGTCCGAGGAATTCTGGTGGCGGCTATATCATCCAGAGCACAACATTATAGACGAATTGCGCACGGTTGTGGGGGTGGAATACGCCATCAACAAACGAAACACACTGGACTTCTTCCTGCGTTCCAACAACGAGGTTCAGGTGTCAAATCCGAAACACATATTTTATATAGGTGTCTGTTATGGGTTTGAGTAGTTGAAAAAAAATATTTATAAACAATTGATTGTATAATTTTTTTTTCTATTTTTGCCGCCCGATTGAAAGGAAAAGGCGAAGAGGGATTGTATCGGTATTTAATAAATTGATTTTCAGATATTTACAATAAAATAAAGATAAAATAACGAAATGAGTGCAAGCAAGAAATTAGCAGCAGATGCGCGAAAAGAAGCGAAAAAGACGACTTACATGGCCCGATTAGTGGATAATCCGACCTCCCCGCGCAAGACCAGAATTATGGCAAACGTGATCCGTGGAAAAAATGTGGATTACGCCATGAATGTATTGAAATACAGCCATAAAGAATCAGCAGAGAAATTATTGAAACTTTTGAAGTCCGCCGTTGCCAACTGGCAAGTGAAGAATGAAGGTGCCAGACTGGAGAATGCGGATTTGTATGTGAAGACCATCATGGTGGATGGCGGCCGTATGCTGAAACGTATCCGCACCGCTCCCCAGGGTCGTGCCAACCGCATCAGAAAACGCTCCAACCACGTTACGCTGGTGATTGCCGACAGAAATACGGAAAAAGCAAATACAGAAAATATAACAACTGAAGAATAAATAATAATTAATTAAGTATGGGTCAGAAAGTAAATCCGGTAGGCTTACGCCTTGGTATAGTAAGAGGCTGGGATTCTAATTGGTACGGCGGCAAAAATTTCGCCGGTAAGATCGTCGAAGATGACAAGATTAGAAAGTATCTGAACGCTAAGTTCTCCAAAGCCGGTATCTCAAAAATTTACATTGAAAGAACTTTGAAACTGGTCACCGTGACCATCAGCACCGCACGTCCGGGTCTCATTATCGGCAAGGGCGGTCAGGAAGTTGACAAAGTGAAAGAAGAATTGAAAGTCATCACCAACAAGGAGATTCAAATCAACATCGTTGAGGTGAAACGTCCGGATCTGGACGCTCAGTTGGTGGCACAGAACATCGCCAAGCAGATTGAGGGTCGTGTGGCATACAAGAAAGCCATCAAGACCGCAGTCGCTTCCACCATGCGCGCGAATGCGGAAGGTATCAAAGTTACCGCCGCTGGCCGTCTGGGTGGCGCCGAAATGGCTCGTTCCGAGCATTTCAAAGAGGGTCGTATCCCGTTGCACACCTTGAGAGCGGACATCGACTACGCTCCGGTTGAGGCACACACCACTTACGGTTGCATCGGCATCAAGGTTTGGATTTGCCGCGGCATCGTTTATGGCAAGCGCGACCTCTTCGCCCAAAATGTGGACAGCAAGGATGCCAAGGGCTCTGCCAAACGTCCGTTCCGCGGACCCCGCAAGGGTGGCAACGGTCCCCGCACCAGCAACAGAAACATGAATAAGTAACACGACCGACGCAAAGATGCCGGTTTATCAATAATAATTAAAAACATTAAAAGCAATGTTACAACCTAAAAAAGTAAGATACAGAAGGCCGCAGAAAGGCAGAATGAAAGCCATCACCAAACGTGGTGCTGAGATCTCATTCGGTTCTTTCGCATTGAAAACACTGGACGAATTTTGGATCAGTGCCCGCCAGATTGAGGCTGCCCGTCAGGCTATCACCCGTGAGATGAAGCGTCAAGGTCAGCTGTGGATTCGCATTTTCCCGGATCGCCCCGTTACCGCTAAGGGTTTGGGTGTTCGTATGGGTAAAGGTAAAGGTACTCCCGAGTCTTGGGCCGCACGCGTGAGCCCGGGCCGTATCCTCTTCGAGGCCGACGGCATCCCGATGGAAGTCGCCAAGGAAGCTATGAGACTTGGAGCCCAGAAACTGCCCGTTCATACCAAATTCATCGTTAGAAGAGATTATTCACCAGAAATTTAATACGAGGCGATATGAAACAGAAAGTTATTAACGAGCTTACGACTCCGGAAGTGAAAGAGAGACTGGATGTGGAAAAAGACAACCTGGTCAAGATGAGACTCAACCACGCCATCTCCCCGTTGGAAAACCCCCAACTGATTAAAGAGCAACGCAGAACAATCGCAAGACTGTACACCGAGTTGCGCAAACGCGAATTAAACGATAACAAATAATCCACCCGACAAGTATGGAAAGAAATAACAGAAAAGTGAGAGAAGGCATCGTGGTCAGCGACAAGATGGAAAAATCCATCGTCGTGCTGGTTGAACGCAAGATGAAACACCCCATCTACGGAAAGTTCCTGAAACGTTCCACCAAGTTCATGGCTCATGACGAGAAGAACGATTGCCATATCGGTGACAGAGTTAGAATTATGGAAACCAGACCTTTGAGCAAAAACAAGTGCTGGCGATTAGTAGAAATTATTGAAAGAGCTAAATAGTTATGATACAACAAGAATCAAGATTAGCAGTAGCAGACAACAGCGGTGCTAAGGAAGTCCTCTGCATCCGCGTTCTGGGCGGCACCAAAAAACGCTATGCAGGCGTGGGCGACAAAATTGTGGTCGCCATCAAGAGTGCCATCCCCTCCGGCCAAGTGAAAGCCGGTACAGTCTCCAAGGCAGTGGTTGTGCGCACCAAGAGACACGTGCGCCGCAACGACGGTTCCTACATCAAGTTTGATGACAATGCCGTTGTGCTCCTCACCGCCGCCGACGAACTCCGCGGTACCCGTATCTTCGGACCTGTCGCACGTGAGTTGCGTGAGAAACAGTTTATGAAGATCGTGTCTTTGGCTCCGGAAGTATTGTAGAAATTAATTCATAAAGATACAATTGACAAAGACCAATTGGCGAACATTAAAATTTTAAAAGAAAAATGAAACTTAAAATCAAGAAAGGCGACATCGTAAAAGTCATCACCGGCGAGTATAAGGGTACTCAAGGCAAGGTCCTTGAAGTCCTGCCGAGTGCAAACAAGGCTTTGGTGGAGGGTTGCAACATGGTGTCCAAGAGCACCAAGCCCAACGCCAAGACCCCGAACGGTGGCATTATCAAGAAAGAGGCCCCTATCCACATTTCAAACCTTATGGTTGTTGACGCTAAAGGAAACGCTACCCGCGTTGGTAGAAGATTGAATGACAAAGGCAAATTAGTAAGATATTCTAAAAAATCTGGAGAGGAGATCAAATAATGTACACACCGAGATTCAAAGAGAAATACCAGAATGAGGTGCTTCCTGCCCTCAAGGAACAGTTCGGATTCAAATCCGTTATGCGCGTTCCCCGTATCACCAAGATTTGCCTCAACCAAGGTTTGGGCAAGTTCGGCATCGCTGACAAGAAACTCATCGACGCCGGTGTTCAGGAGATGACCATGATTGCTGGCCAAAAGGCTGTTGCGACCAAGTCCAAAAAAGATATCTCCAACTTCAAATTGAGAAAAGGTATGCCGATCGGCGTCCGCGTGACCCTGCACGGCGACCGCATGTATGAATTTTTAGACAGATTGGTTTCTGTTTCCATTCCTCGTATCCGCGACTTCAGAGGCATCAGCGACAAGGGTTTCGACGGCAGAGGAAACTACACACTGGGTATTCCCGAGCAGATTATCTTTCCGGAAATCGATATCGACAAGGTGGCCAAAATCAACGGTATGGACATCACGTTCGTGACCACGGCCCAAAACGACAAGGAATGCCTTGCCTTATTGAAAGAATTTGGCTTACCATTTAAAAATCAGAAATAATTATGGCTAAAGAATCCTTAAAAGCAAGAGAGATAAAAAGAGCAAAATTAGTTGCCAAATATAGTGCGAAACGCGCGGAACTTAAGAAAATCATGAAGGGTGACGACTATGACGCTAAAAGAGCCGCTGACATCGCCCTCCAGAAATTACCCCCCAACTCCAATCCTATCCGTATGCACAACCGCTGCAAACTGACCGGTCGTCCGAAAGGCTATATCCGTCAGTTCGGCCTCTCCCGTATCAATTTCAGAGAAATGGCTATGGCAGGTTTGTTGCCGGGTGTAAAGAAAGCTAGTTGGTAAAATTAAATTAGAAGTAAAGATTATGAATACCGATCCAATATCAGATTATTTGACTCGTTTGAGAAACGCCATCCGCGCGAATCACAAGGTGGTGGAAATTCCCGCCTCCAACGAGAAAAGAGCTATCACCAAGATACTCTTTGAAAAAGGTTATATTCTCAATTACAAGTTTGTAGATGATGTACATCCCAAGATGATCAAGATCGCCTTGAAGTACCATCCCACAACAAAACAATCAGCCATTACGACGCTGCAACGTGCCAGCCGCCCTGGTCTTCGTAAATACGCTGGTGTGAACGAACTTCCTTCCGTGCTTAACGGACTTGGCATTGCCATCGTCTCCACCTCCCGCGGTATGATGACCGACAAAGAGGCCAAGGCGCAGAATGTCGGCGGTGAAGTTATTTGTTACATTAGCTAATAGGAGGAATTGATATGTCAAGAATAGGTAAATTACAAATTGCGATTCCCAGCGGAGTCGAAATCAAAAGAGATGAGAAGTCCAATGTCGTGACTGTAAAAGGTCCCAAGGGCGAACTCAAACAATATGTCGATCCTCGTATTGAAATGAACATCGAAGACGGTCATCTTCATCTGACTCGTCCTACCGATAACAAACGCGACAAATCCATGCACGGCCTTTATAGAGCCCTCATCAACAATATGGTGACCGGCGTTTCTGAAGGTTTCCAAGTTAAGATGGAAGTGATTGGTGTAGGTTACAAAGCCGAAGCCAAAGGTGCCCACCAATTGGACATGGGTCTGGGTTACTCCCACAATATTCTGTTCGACTTCCCGGAGGAAATTTCTGTGGAGACCATCAATGAGAAAGGTAAGAGCCCTATCATCATCCTGAAGAGTATTGACAAACAACTCCTCGGTTTGGTGGCCAAGAAAATCCGTTCCTATCGTAAACCTGAACCTTATAAAGGCAAAGGTATCCGCTTCGAAGGCGAATATGTTAGAAAGAAAGCTGGTAAATCAGCAGAAAAATAATCGTGTAAATTTGTTATTATGGCTTACAATAGAAAAGAATATAGAAGAAAAAGGATTAAAAACCGCGTGCGCAAAATCGTTAGCGGTACTCCTAATCGCCCCAGATTGTCCGTGTTCAGAAGCAACCGCGACATCTATGTTCAGCTCATTGACGATGTGGCAGGGGTAACCTTGGTTTCCGCATCCTCCAAACTGCCGAACATTGCAGAACAAAAAATCACCAAATGCGAGAAGTCCGCTTTAGTAGGCAAGGAAATTGCCCAACGTGCTATCGCTGCCGGTATCAACGAGGTTGTTTTCGACCGTAACGGTTATTTGTATCATGGTAGAATCAAATCTTTGGCTGAAGCAGCCAGAGAAGGTGGTCTTAAATTTTAAACATCAAGACGTATGGCTAACTTAAATATTAAGAAAGTAAAAGCAACTGACATCGAACTCAAAGAAAGAATGGTGGCAGTTAATCGTGTGACCAAAGTGACCAAGGGTGGTCGAATCTTCAGTTTCGCCGCTATCATGGTAGTCGGTAATGAGAATGGTATCGTGGGCTACGGCCTTGGTAAGGCTCGCGAAGTTTCCACAGCCATCTCTAAAGGTACGGAAGATGCGAAAAAGAACCTGATTCAAGTGCCTGTGCTGAAAGGTACGATTCCTCACGCTCAGGAAGGCAAGTATAGTGGAGCCACTGTCTTTATGAAACCTGCCGCCCCCGGTACTGGTGTTATCGCCGGTGGTGCTATGCGTGCCGTGTTGGAAAGCGTTGGCGTTAAGAACGTGTTGGCAAAGTCCAAAGGTTCCTCTAACCCACACAGCGTTGTGAAGGCTACTTTTGATGCCCTTTCCAAAATGCGCGATGCCTATACGGTGGCACAAGTTCGTGGTGTGGACCTCGACAAAGTGTTTAGAGGATAATTTGTATTTTTTACATATTACAACCCTATATTTAATGACCGCTTATGCGGTCATTTTTTTTATGATTTTTTATGAACAAAAGCTTGTGAAAAAAAGAAAAAAATTTATTTTTGTTGCTGTGTTTTTTACAACAGTCGCCATTTTGGCCGTATTTTTCTATAACACTGCTAATTGGCGTAGTTTGAAGGAATGTGGCGAGGATAATCAGAGTGAATAATCAGAAGTAATTTCAATATAGTATAAACTAAATTCTAAAATTATGAAAAAAGTATTATTCTTTCTGATGATGCTTGTTGCCTTTTGTCTGTCAGGGACATTGCAGGCACAAGATATCGTGACAATCGGTACGGGAACCTCGGCTGGAAACTATCCGATACCTGGTTATTGGGGTTGGCAGTATGATGTGTACATCTATTCGCCTAACGAAGCACAAGATTTGATGGATGATTTGGATGTGACTTCGATCGCATACGATCTTACAACCACCAGTTCATCATCCGGAGCTCAAATGACCATTTGGATGAAAGATGTGGATTCAAATTTCACATTATCCACTTCTCAGACATTTGCCCAATTAACTGCAGGTGCCACGCAGGTGTATAACAACACTAGTTTTTCTACGGCATCTACGGGGTGGAACACCTTCCAGTTAAGCCAGCCCTTTACGCATGAGGGAGGCAAAGCTCTTTTGGTGGCAGTTCGCGGAACGGGATGTACCACCAGCGGCGGTTGCAGCCGGCAGTGCCATTATACCTCTGTAACCGGAACGCATTGGTATAAACATGCGGACAGTTCGGACCCGGGTACATCATCATCGGGTTCCATTGACGGAAGTCGTGCCAATATCCAACTCACAGTTACTGCTTCCGGAACTTGCCCTGTTCCAGGAAACCTTGTGATTTCAAATATTTTGTCTGATGGTGCCACATTGTCATGGACACCGCGTGGCGGAGCGACCTCATGGGAAGTATATTGCGATACTGGAGATGTTGATTTGACCTATGTGACCGGAATTCCAGTTGGTCCTGATACCTTCTATTCCTTTACAGGTCTTGATCCGAATACCTTATATAAGGCTTATGTGCGCTCAAGTTGCCCTGGAGAGTATAGCGCTTGGAGAAGTGTAAGTTTTTACACATTGTGTGTGCCGCTGACGACATTGCCTTTGATTGAGAACTTTGACAGTTATACGGGTACGACTTCCACTTCGGCCTCGGAAAACAATCTGCCGAACTGTTGGAGTAATATTTCTGGAACTTATTCCAGTTATGCGGGATATCCGATTATTTACAACAGCAGCTCGTATGCGGCTTCCGGTAGCAATGCGATGCGTTTCTACTCCGGTACGACAACATCTTATAATTATGGTGATGAATACGCCATTCTGCCTCAGGTAGATGTTACCTATTACCCCATCAACACACTCCAGATTACTATGGATGTGAGAAAGAACAGCACATCGTATGCTGATTTCACCCTTTATGTGGGTGTGATGAGCGATCCTACCGATCCGACAACTTTTGTGCCGGTTGATACTATTGTCAAATCCTCAACAAGTTATGAGGAATTTACCGTAATGTTTAATAATTATACTGGATTGGGTGAATATGTTGCCCTTTGTGCGCCGAAAGTCACATCATCAAATGTTAGTTACAATACGGGTTATGTGGACAACCTCGTGCTGGAACCCATCCCATCTTGTCTGAAACCGACAGGTGTGACGCTCTCCAACATTACCGCCACCAGTGTGGATGTGGATTGGGCCCCGGGCGATTACGAGCCGGCATGGGAGATTGTGGTTGTGCCTGCGGGTACTCCCGTCACCTCCGGCCTTGCCGAGTATGCCACAACGCATCCATACACCGTGGGCAATCTTGACGATAACACTCGGTACGACCTTTATGTGCGTGCGGATTGTGGTGGTGGAGACTACAGCTCATGGACACAACCCCAATCCTTCACAACAGATCCGTTGTGCACACCTCCCTCTAATCTGACAATTAGTCAGGTTGCGGGAACCTCCGCGCTGGTTTCATGGTCTCCTGCTCTTGTGGGCGCAACGAACTATACGGTGGAGTATTCTGAAGCGGGAATGGACATGTGGACTCCTGAAGTCGTGAATGGAACAAGCTACATGATTCCGTTCCTCAACCCGCAGACCTCATACGATGTGCGCGTGTATTCCAACTGCGACCTCAGTTCTGCGGATACATTGACCAGAACATTCAGTACGGGCTGTCTTTCAGGTGGTGATATGAATATAGGTGACGGCACAAACACCAGCACCTCCATTCCGTCCTATAGTTTTTACAAACACGGTTATTCCCAGCAGATTTTCACGGCTAGCGAGTTGGGTGGTGCCAATACTTTTAATTCCATTTCATTCTATATGGTGAATCTGGCCCAGCAACGCAATTACAAGATTTATCTGATGCACACAACGGCTACCACTTCGTCAGATTGGTTGCCCACAACGAATGCGCAATTGGTGTATTCCGGTCCGCAGACTCTGGTCGCTGATTCATGGAACACATTCAATTTCTCCACGCCGTTTGTATATAACGGTGTTGATAATTTAGCGGTTATCGTAATAGATTCAAACTCCAGCTATTCCTCTGGAAACAGTTGGCGAGTGCACAACGCCCCGGCTGGTACAGGAGCGACTAAATACACCTACAATGATGGCACTGCGTATAGCATCACGAGTGCGCCTACAACGACTAACGGAGGTGCCTTGGCTGTCCGTAACAATGTGAAATTTGGCGGAGATTGTGACAGTCTGTCCACTTGTGTCAGACCGAATCTTTATATTGCCAGCAAGACGGACGAGAGTATTACCATAGATTGGGCTCCCGGTTATATGGAAAGTTCCTGGGATTTGGAATACAGCACGGATGACACCACTTGGGTGTCTCTGGGATCTCTGTCGAGCGCACCTTACACATTGGACAACCTGAATGCGAACACTGTGTATTATATCCGCATCCGCTCCAATTGCGGTAGTGATTACAGCGATTGGGTAAAGATTCATGAACGTACCGAATGCGGTTATGTCAACATTCCTCTGATGGAAGGTTTTGAGTCTGCACCAGGCAGCGGTTCTGGCAATATGATCACCTGCTGGTCAACCAATTCCAACTATACTTCAACCCATTATCCCTATACCTCTAGCAGCCAGCACCACAATGGCACCTATAGTGTGTATTTCTATGCTGGTTCCTCCTACTATTCCTATTTGATTACGCCTCGTTTCGATGACAATGTCATGATGAACAACTTGGAAGTATCCTTCTGGGCCTATAAGACCTCGTCCACTTATTACATCCAGGTGGGTGTGATGAGCAACCCGGAAGATCCGAGCACATTCGTCCAGATTGGCCAGTTCTCGCCGTCTGCGACCAGCGTTTGGGAACTCTTCGAGGTGACCACCGCCTCTTATACGGGCGACGGCCATTACATTGCATTCAGATTGCCGAGTGATAGCACGAATTACATGTATATTGATGACATTAATATTGATGCAATTCCTACCTGTCAGCATGTTACCAACATCCATGTGGATGGCACCACGCTTACGGGTGTGTCTGCAGACATCCTTTGGACGCCAGGCGGTACAGAAAGCGAATGGGAATATGTGGTTGCACCCGCTAACACGGTGACGAATCCCGAAAACGAGCTTTCCAATACGGTTTATACGTCAGTGGCTCCTCTTACAGGCCTTGTTGCCAACACATCGTATGACATTTTTGTGCGTGCGAACTGTGCCCCTGGTGATAACAGCCGATGGGAAATGTACACCTTCAGAACCGCCTGCGATGCTATCACCGCTTTGCCTTTCGTGGATAATTTTGATTCTTATGGCGTCGGTTCGGATGTTTGGATACCTTGTTGGAAAAAATTCAGAACCTATACATTATCCACCACTTTGCCTTATGTGAGTGGCACTAGTTGGGGAGGTACCACCGGTGCTGACGGTTCTGTGGGTTATCTATACTTCTATACGGCCACATCCGGAACCTACACGATGGCTGTTACACCTTCGTTTGATCCTTCTATTCCAATCAACACATTGCGTGCCAAATTCAAATACAAAAGACACAATAGCAATGACGAGGTGATTGTGGGTGTGATTAGCGATATCACCGATAGCACGACCTTTGTTCCCGTGGATACGATTACGGTATCGACCACCGATACTTGGACCGACACCCATGTTGACTTTTCTTCCTATACCGGAACGGGTACTTATATCGCATTCATGTGTATGTATCATAATAACAACACCTATTCCATGATTGACAATCTCAGCATCAATACCCTTCCCAACTGTCTTGAACCGAATGGCTTTATGGTTAGTTCTCTGGATGAGACCTCTGTTTCCCTCACTTGGAATGCCGGAAACGAAAACGAATGGGAGTTGTATGTTGTGCCTGCAGGATCCACTTTGGAAAATGTTACTCCAATTACGCTTTATGACACCTCATATACTGTTACGGGTTTGAACTCAAACACCTCGTATGATGCATATTTGCGTGCTGTTTGTGCCGGTTCCGGATATAGTGACTACTCCATAACTTACTTCACTACAACATGTGCTGCGATGGATAGTCTGCCGTTTGTTGAGAACTTCGATAGCCATACGGGCTCCACATCCGGAACCACCAACAATTTGCCGTCCTGCTGGAACAATATTTCCGGTTCGTATAGCAGTTATGCCGGTTATCCGATTATCTACAACAGCAGTTCATCTGCCGCTTCCGGTAGTAATTCAATGCGCTTCTATGTGGGTACAACAACATCTTATGACTATGGTGATGAATATGCTATTCTTCCTCCAATTGATCAGACCCTTTATCCGATCAATACACTTCAACTTACGATGGATGTGAGAAAGGGCAGCACCTCATACACCGACTTTACCCTCATTGTGGGTGTGATGAGCAATCCGTCCGATGCAAACACTTTTGTGCCAGTAGATACGATTGTCAGACCCGATGCCACTTACGATGAATACACCGTGTATTTCTCCAACTATACGGGCACGGGTAATTTCATAGCCCTTTGCGCACCGAAAAACACACAGAATAATGTGGCATATAATACCGGTTATGTGGACAATATTGTGGTAGATGTGATACCCAGCTGTCCGCGTCCAAACGACCTTACGGTTACGGGAATCACCAGCAATACCATCGATTTGTCATGGACAGATTATAGCTCTGGAGCTGCTTCCTCATGGACTGTTGAGTATGGCACTCCGGGATTCACGCCAGGAACCTATGCGGGAACCATCCTGCAAGCCAACACGAACTCCATCACGCTGCCCAACCTCACGGCTAACACATCCTACGAGATTTATGTGATGGCGGATTGCGGTATGGGTGACCAAAGCACTTGGTCTAATCCTCTTGTTGTGACAACCAGTTGTGACCTGTTGACCACACTGCCGTTTACGGAGAATTTTGACTCCTATACGGCCTATACTAGCACATCAGCGTCCACAAGCAACCTGCCTAATTGTTGGAATAACCTGTCCGGTTCGTATAGCAGCTATGCCGGTTATCCCATCATTTATTATAGTTCCAGTACCAATTATGCGTCCTCTGCGCCTAACGCTATGCGTTTCTATTCAGGTACAACAACATCTTATAACTATGGTGATGAATATGCTATTCTTCCTCCGGTTGATCAGACACTCTATCCGATCAATACGCTTCAACTTACGATAGATGTGAGAAAGGGCAGCACCTCATACGCGGACTTCACTCTCTTTGTGGGTGTGATGACGAATCCGCAAGATGCGAGCACTTTTGTGGCAGTGGATACGATTGTCCAACCTAATGCCACCTATTCTGAATACACCGTGTACTTTACAAATTACACTGGATCTGGCAACTTCATTGCCCTTAAGGCACCCAGACACACGCCTACAAATGTGAGTTATAATACGGGTTATGTGGATAATATTTATCTGGAAGAGATACCTTCCTGCCCTCGTCCGAATGGATTGCATGTGGATGCCGTTACGAATTCCAGCATAACTTTAAGTTGGAACGAAATTGGTTCCGCCAATAGCTGGGAAATCGAATATGGTGCTCCCGGTTTCACTTTGGGCAGTGGTACCACGGTACAGGCCACCTCAAATCCGATGACGGTTACAGGACTTCAATCATCATCCAACTATGAGTTCTATGTCCGTTCCGTATGTTCCGCAACGGACATGAGCAACTGGAGCAACGCATGTGTGGGAGCAACCGAATGCGATGTAACGAATGTGCCTTATACAGAGGATTTTGAGTCTTATGCTGGAACCACATATTCTGATAATAATGGTCCTGTTCCATTGTGCTGGACGAATTATGGTATCAATACAAGTTACGGTCACCCCCATGTGATTGGCAGTGGTAACTATCACTATACCCATAGCGGTAACAACTGTCTGGTCTTTACGGCTGGTACAACTGGTAACGGTACGGATGCCTATGCCATGATGCCGTCTTTCTCGCAAGCTTTGAATACATTGGAAGTCAGTTTCTATTATGCCATGGAAAGCACATCCTATGGTACGCTATCTGTTGGATATGTGACCAATTTGGCTGATCCAGCAAACACTTTCGTTATGTTGGAAACAGTTACCTCTATTGATGGTGATGAAGTTCCAATGGATTCTATTACGGTTGACCTCAGTTCGTATCCGTCTGTCCCTGCCAATGGTAATATCTGTTTCCATTGGAATGTTACTGGGAGTTGGTATAACTGTTGTATTGATGATATTGCCGTTAATGTTGCAGGCTCTGGCCCTATAGTTCAACCTTGTGAGGTACCTCAGGGCTTGACCGTTGCCAATGTGGATAATACTACGGCCACGCTTACATGGACTCCGAATGCCAATGTGCAATACTGGACTATCGATTATAAGAAGACCAGTGCTAACACATGGACTACAGTGAATAATATCACCTCACCGACCTACACTTTGACGAACCTCAATCAGATCACCCAATATGATGTGCGTTTGGCTGCGGTTTGTGGTGACAATAACACCAGTGACTACACACCTGTCGTTCAATTCACCACCACGAATGTTGGTGTTAACGATTATGATATGAGCACTACACTCTATCCGAACCCGACTACAGGTGAAATCAGAATTCAAAATACAGAATTCAGAATCCAAAGTGTTGAGGTTTACGATGTGTATGGCAAGCTGATCAAGTCTGTCAAGGTGGATGACTTCAGTGTTGTCATCGATCTGTCCGCCAACGCATCAGGTGTTTACTTCACGCGCATCATGACAGATAATGGCATGGTGACCAAACGCGTAGTGAAGGAGTAGGTCATGGACTGTTAGTTTTAGGTATTCTTTAAACCTTAAACTTGAAACTAAAGAGGTTCCTCAATCGAGGAACCTCTTTTTTTGTCTAGAACCCTCTTGAGCTTCGCGCCGCGCTTGATACTACGGTGCTACGGGAACGGACGCTTCCGGAACTGGGAACCGTTCGGGATTGTCCGGAAGCGGCTTTGTTAGTTGTGGTGCTCTTGCTTCCGGAAGTTGTGCTTGGTCTTGGCGCGGTTGCAGGTTTTGTGGCTCCGGGCGTTGAGGTTGGTTTACTGCTGACAGGTTGCGCTGTGGTGGGTTTGCTCGCCGGTGCGGGATAGGTGCGAGGCGCGCCACCTCCGGAACCGGCTGACTTGTAGTTCGTGGTGCTGCCCACTCGGCTGATGCGTGAGGAGATGTTGTGCCCGCCTGTGGTTACCATGTCGTTGTAGGTGATGATGACCGACGGGGTCTTCAGATAACGCCCACCACTCTTGCTCAGGTTGCCGACATAGTAGTCCTTGATTTTGGCTAAGTCCACCCCGATGAGCTTGAGGTTGTTCTTTCCAATGGTGCGCAGCAAGTTGTTCACCTTGTGTGCCTGCAACATGCGGTTGTAACTCTCCTGACTGTTGATGGTCGTGCCGCGAGGGTAGGAGAGGTAGCGGGCCAATTTGCCGAAATTCTCTTCCGATAGTCCATTCAGCATGGTTCTCACCCCCTGTAACTCCCCGATGATCATTTGTTTTTGTCTCCTGTTTACATCTTGGTAGATGTCTCGCTGATTCTCTTCCGTATAAGAAAAGTTGTACCGGTCTTCGTTCTCCCGCATCTGTTTGTTCACCTGATTGCGCCCGTAGGCGTCGAAATGGATGCGCGACAGCGTGTCTGCAAATTGCTGAAGTTGACTGTCATCCATGTTTTTGAGAATGTTGAGCAGGTCTTTGCAGGGCTTGGCCAGCAAATAGGGTTTGTTGGACGGGAAGGCGTTGTGCAGCAACTTGCCTTTATAGTGTATGCCATTGTCCATAAATAATTGGTATAGAGCAGTATATTGCACCACACGGGCGATGTCGGTGTTGCCGCAGTTGGCGAAATAATTGCCCGCTTGCCGCTCGTAACTGCTGCCGATGCTCTGGTGGCTCTCCTGAGAGTTGAAGTACGACACTGGCAGCGCCCCGGTTCGGTTCAGCGTGTAGATGGTGTGCTCCGGCAGATCAATGGCGTACATGGTGTTGGCGGTGTTCCAGTTGTAAACCAGCTGGTTGATTCCCAGTTTCTGAAACAGCGGACGGTCGAAAGGAAAATAGCCGGGAGAAGGGTAGTGGTAGGACGCTTCTTGGATGGTGCCACTTTCCGACCAGTCCTTTAACAACACATCCGTGATGGTGAGCAGATGCCCAAGCTCGGTGTTCTCCAGTTCGCGGCTGAGGTAGGTAGGGCACCAGTCACGGCCGTCGGGCATCTTGCCTGCCAGACAGTCGTTGATGTCCAAACTCTGCGAGAGTTCCTTGGCGCTGATGCTGGCAATAAGCAGTACGGTTTCCACACGCAACGGAGGTAGCACCTCCAGCGGTTGCTCGCGCTCGCGCCCAATGATGACAAGTGTGGACGAATCGCGTAAGGCACCCAAAATCAAGTCCGCATCCAGCGCGAACCGACGGATATCTTCCGCTTGGTTGATTAGGTCGCTGTTGCGACGGATACACCAGGCCACTAATCCCGGTGCCTTGCTGAAAAACACGCCTTTGCGTTTTTGCTCAAACATTTTACTGACTGTCAATGTTTTGGAGGTGTCCTTCTCATCGATGAACTCCTCCGCCGCTTGGAAAAACCAATCGTCAAATTCGGCCAATGAGATTTGGTAATCCAGATTTTCCCGGGTAAAATAGGAACGCTTAAGCTCTTTTTGCAGATCAATGGCGTTGGGTTTGTAGTCGGAAAGATAGAGGTGTTTGGAGATTTTTGCTACCAGATTGTTCAGGTTTTCCGTGGTGGTGTTTCCTAAAAGTACCATGATGTCGGTCATCCGGCCGTCGTAGCCGATATGGACCTGCTTGGGCACGGTTTCGTGCGTGAACTTTTCGCAGATCTTTTCCAAACTGTCTGTTTCAAAGAATGGGGCAGGTTCTGAAATGAGGATAATGCGGCTGCTGTCGGCGAAAGTGGCTGTGCCGATGGTCTGGTAGTGCATCCGGAAATGCTTGCGGAATTGCTCGTGTACGGAGTCGGCTTTCGCGAACGCTATCGTCTCCTCCATGTTCACATGCTGGTCAGGGATGAACTCCCGCTTCATCAGCGTGGCTGTCTGTTTCTTGATCCCTTCGACCACTTTCGTGCGATTGCCGAAAGTGAACAGGCAAACCACCAGTATCAGCATAATACCGGCAGCAACGAGGACTCTGTTTCTCACATTGTTGGTCATAATCTGGAAAATCGTTGCAAAAGTAATGCTTTTTTAATATCGGTCCCCAGTCTTAAATCTTAAATCTCCAGCCTTAAATCCCCCAGTCTTAAATCTCCAGTCTTAAGTCTCAAGTCTCAAGTCTCCAGTCTCCAGTCTCAACTCTTTTTTGTATCTTTGCACCCACAATAAAACCCCGAAACTATGAATTTGGAACAAAGAATCAATGAAGACATCAAGGCTGCCATGCTAGCCAAGGAAAAAGATAAACTCAATGCTCTGAGAGCCATCAAGTCCGCCATTTTATTAGCAAAGACCCAGAAAGGTGCTGCGGATGAAATTAGCGAAGAGGGTGAAATCAAGATCTTGAAACAGCTGGTGAAACAGCGTCAGGATTCTGCCGAGATGTATCAGCAGCAGAATCGTGAGGATTTGTATCAGGAGGAAAAATTCCAATTGGATATCATTTCCGCCTATCTGCCGAAGATGCTTTCCGAGGAAGAGGTGGAAACTTCTCTGAAACAGATCATTGCCGATAATGGATTCGCTGGCATGAAAGATATGGGCAAGGTGATGGGGCAGGCCACGAAGTTGTTTGCCGGCAAAGCCGACAACAAGATGGTGTCCGACATAGTGAAACGCTTGCTGTCTTAACATGAAGTATTACATCATAGCTGGCGAGGCGTCCGGTGATCTTCATGCGTCCAACCTAATGAAGGCGCTCAAGGAACGCGACCCGCAGGCGGATTTCCGTTGTTGGGGCGGCGACCTTATGGAGCAGGCGGGCGGCGATATCGTAAAACATTATAAGAAACTGGCTTTCATGGGTTTCTTTGAGGTGATTACCCACCTGAATGAGATTCTTCGCAATTTCAAGATTTGCCAGACCGATATTTTGCTGTATGAACCAGATGCCGTTATTCTGGTGGATTATCCGGGATTCAATCTCCGCATGGCCAAATTCGCCAAAGAGCAGGGCCTCAAGGTCATCTATTACATCTCTCCGCAGATTTGGGCATGGAAGAAGGGCAGAATCAAGAAAATCAAGAAATATGTGGATGAAATGATGGTGATTTTGCCTTTTGAGGAGGAATTTTATGCCAAAAACGGCATGAAAGTGCATTATGTGGGGCATCCGCTGTTGGATGCGGTAAACCGCGATTTGCACCAATCCGAAGAGGTGCTTCGTTTTCGTGAACAGTATGAGTTGGACGACCGCGAGATTATCGCCCTGTTGCCCGGGAGCCGCAAACAGGAGATTACCGCCATTCTTCCTCAAATGCTCAAGATGATCTCCCTGTTTCCACAGTATCAGTTTGTGGTTTCCGTGGTGGATTGGCAACCGGCGGAACTGTATGACAAGTATCTGAAGAAATATTCTGTGAAAAAAGTGAAAGGCAACGCCTATCCGATGCTGGCAAATGCGAAGGCCGCCATTGTGGCCTCGGGTACTGCTACGCTGGAAACCGCTATGATCGGCACCCCGGAAGTGGTGTGCTATGCGGGTAATGAATTGTCGTATCTTATTGCCAAACAGTTGATTACGGGTATTAAGTATATTTCTTTGGTGAATTTGATTATGGACAAACCGGTGGTGGCGGAATTGATACAGCACGATTATGACACCCCTCACTTGCGGAAAGAACTCCAACTTATAACTGAGGATGAGCCGCATATTGCCGCCATGAAAGCGGATTACAAGCAGCTGGTCACGCTCTTGGGCGACGGCTCCGCTTCCGCCAAAGCGGCTGAAATTGTGACAGATGCATTGTCAAACTGAAAAATTGTATATTTTTGCAACATTTAATGTGATAGTTCGTTATTTAATTTATATAGCATATAAAATGAGAAATAGTATATCTTTTTTGGCTGTGGCGATAACCCTGTTATTAGGGTCTTTTGCAGAAGTTTCCGCCCATGATGTGGACTTTGGTAGTGCGCAATATGTGAATGTGATGGTGGCTGATACCATGCCGTTCTATGTCCCTAATGCGTTTACTCCCAATAACGATGGTGTGAATGAGTATTTTATGCTGAAATATGAACTGACGCCGGAAGAAACTTTCGCCACCTTTTTCATGATGATTTGCGACCGATATGGGAATGTACTCTTCAAGACATACAACCCGACCGCATACTGGGACGGGAAGGATAAGAATGGAGTGCTTTGCCCGGCTGGTGTGTATTCCTATGTCATCAAGTACAAATTACGCCGTAATACCAAAGTTGAACAAGTCAACAAAAACGATTTGGAGGTTCGTACGGGTAGTGTCGTGCTGATACGATAATGATTATGTAATATTCCCATTTCCCCCACTCGAGATGAAAAGGATCGCTTTTTTTCTGTTCGTTTTCCTGTCTGTTAACGTAAACGCTTTATTTGCTCAGGATATTATCATGACCAACACCTCGGTGGTGCAGGGTATTACAGAGGATAGTCGAGCTTTTTATGATCCCGGTGGACAGAATGGGGATTTCGGTCTTGGCATTCGTGACACGCTTACGATGCGCAATTCCATGTCAGGCCAAGGCACGCTGAGCGTGATTTTTGATGATTTTGCCATGGGTTATGGCGATACTTTGTATGTTTTCGACAGTCAGACGTGCGACCCGAACCATTTGATTGGCTTCTACAACTCCGTAAATTCTCCCGAGGAGGTTTCCACGGTCTCAGGCTATCTTACCTTTGTCTTTCATTCCGACAGTATTCATGATTATGGCATGTTGAAGTCGGGTTGGGTGGCACGCGCTTATGTGACTCCGGCTAATCCCGATCAACTTTGGCTTAATTCTGATAATCAAGGGCTCACCATGACATCTTGTAATTTCAAGTTCTATGATTCAGGTGGCCCAGGGAATATGACAACCAATACCGGAACTGTATGGTGTGAGCTTCAATCGCCTGTATCTCATGTGAAACTGGAATTCCAATCTTTCAATGTGGCTGGTGTGATGAAGATTTACGATGGGCAGTATTATGATCCCAATAAACGTTTGATAGGTCAGTGGCATTCCACTACCGTGGGGCCTGCAGGAAAACCACCTGTGTTGTTTTCTTCCGGAAACACCTTGACAGTTGAATATGTGAGTGCTGCCGGTGATATGAACAAGCCAGGTTGGGAGGCCACGGTGTCATGTGTTACCGAACTCTTCGAAAGTCCCGACGGATCTGCATGTCCCAGTGTTGTGAGTCAAAATGAGTTAGGAGAAGACTTGCCAGATACTTTATACCATACTTGCGGGGTGCCTATCATTTTGTCGGCTAAGGTGACCGCTACCGGAAGATATACTAACGACTATACGGTGAAATCCATACCATTTAATCCGCCATATCCTTTCACGGCGGGTACATCTTGCAACGCTAATGATGATGATAGCTGGTTGGCACAAGTGTCATTAGGATTTACTTTTTCATTTTTTGGTAATAATTATACTACGGTTTATCCAGGAACAAATGCCATAATATCTTTAGAACCAAGATCAGGATCTTGTAATTGGAGGTACGGTACACCCCCGGCAAATCCACCATATACCAATATTTCTGGAAACCAGACCCAAGGTCATCCATATAATTATGAAAATGCCATTTATGGAGTGTATCATGATGTGCATTGTGCACATTATTCAAATGGTGGTGCTGTTCGTAAGGGCGTTTTAGGTGAATATCCTTGTCGATCTTTTGTTTTCAATTATGATCACATTGCCTTGTTTGGTAATGATAGTGAGCAAGGGAGCACTCCCAATGAGTCTGACAATGGTTATTATAACACCTATCAGATGGTGATGTATGAGGGCACCAACATCATTGACATTTATGTGAAGCATTGTAGCAAGGGACAGACTGCCACCAGTATTGATGGCAAGGAGGGTGTAATTGGTTTGCACAACAAATCCTCTTCACAAATATTATTGGCCCCTGGTAGAGGTCCTGACTGGTGGGTGAATCCAGGTAATCCCCCAAACGAGAATATCAAAAAGAATCAGGCTAATGACGAGGCTTGGCGTTTTACCCCCATTACACCAATGGATGAAGCCGCCACTATTGACTGGTTTGCCAATACGGTTTCTGACTCTACTTGTGTGGGACACTCCAAGAAACTGGTGGTGGACCCTCAGGATTCAACAGATTACATCGTAAGATATCACTTCACAAATGCGGGTAATAATCCATTCGACCTGTATGACACCGTGCACGTGATTGTGACGGTGCCGAAGTTATCGCTGGATACTTTTACCGTTTGTCCAGGAAAAACGGTAAAGTTGGAGCCAATTTACAGTGACACAACGGAAATACATCCGGAGAGTTTCTTATGGAACACCTCAGACACAACAGATACCCTCAGCATTCGAGCAATGCAGACCCAGGAATATGAGCTAACCGTTCTTTTTGACAACAACTGCCGCCGTACCGCCAGAACTGTCGTGAATGTGGACACTATGGCCATTCCCCATATTTCCGGCGACTCGGTGATCTGCTACGGTGACCAGGCCCGTCTGGTGGCCCAGGTGGACAGTCCGACCTATGTTTTGCGTTGGGGCAACGGTTACGAGGGCGATGTGCTGGTGGTTCGCCCCACCGATACTTCCACCTATGTGGTGAAAGCCATCGAACCCTCTGATGAGGAATGCTTTACCACCGATACCATAACCGTTGTGGTTCTTCCATTGCCCGAGTTGTCATTTACCTATTCGCCTGAATCAGTGGTGATTGAACGGGGCGTGGGTACGCTGACCTGCTTCACGGATTGTGACCCCGATTACAATATAGTCTGGAATTTTAATGACCGGTATAATCCCGAAACTTCCATAATTGAGGATTTGCATTCCGTTACCCATGATTTTACCCATGTGGGATCATACGATGTTACGCTATCGGCTACCAATCAGTATGAATGCCGCGATTCCGTAACGGAACATGTCCGCGTGTATGTGCCGGTTTCCTTTATGGTGCCTAATGCCTTTACTCCGAATGATGATGGACTTAACGATTACTTCATCCCCGTTTATGAAGGCGTTGAGCTGGCACAATATCTGATGCTGGTTTATGACCGTGCCGGACGGCTGGTGTTCAAATCCACCAATCCGACTGTAGGTTGGGACGGGCGTGATTTTAACGGCCAACTTTGTCCGCAAGGTGTGTACACCTACTATATCCATCATTGGACTCAAATGGATGATTTGCGGGGAACGGGTCAGCCTGCCATTACGGGTGGTGTAACCTTGATTCGATAAATGTCACGGATTCTGAAAATTACGATGATGCTTTGCTGCGGCGTTCTCTTGATGGGAATGTCGGGATGCGCTACGGCGCAAGTGGCGCAGGATACGGTTGCGGGACCGCAAATTGACACGGTGCTTGCTTCGGTGGACACAATGCCTCCCTTGGCGTCAGGTTACCAGTGGCTCTCCTATCGCGGCAAGGCCGATATCGTCGATACCGGTGGCACACGCACCTGCAACTTCTTCTTCGTGAACCGTGTGGATAGTATTATCTATTTGAATGTCAGCGCATACGGTATTGAGGTGATGCGGGCGGTGCTAACCCCTGACAGCATCAAATATGTCAATAAACTTACCTATCAGTACTATGTGGGCACCTATGCGCCGCTGCGTCTGTTGTTGAAACGGACAGTAAACTTTGCTTTGGTGCAGGACATTTTGCAAGGATACGGCGATGAGCGTCTGGCGCACTCACCCTTTTCGTGCGAATATCATGATTTCGCCGCAATGGATTCCACCCGTTCCTTTTTTACGGAAATGATATTGAAAGACTTGAATCATCTGGTTGAAATTCAGGCCCATCTAAAGGTGATACGCTTTGATGTGCCAGGCCCTACGGGCATAAAAATTCCTGAAAAATTCAAAGAGCTGAAACTATAGCAGTGATGCGTTCCGATCAGGTGAAGCAATGGATTTTGGATGCCGGTTTCTCTCATGTGGGCATTGCTCCTGCGCACGCTTTGTGCGAGGCGGAGGCACAGTTCCTTGATGCCATAGGGGAGGGGAGGCACGCGGACATGCGCTTCCTGGAACGCGATGTGCACAAGCGCTTCGATCCTGTGGAACTGCTCCCCGGATGCCAGAGTGTCATTGTGGCCGCTCTCGACTACCGCATTGCCGAGCAACCCGCCAGCGACAAGTACCGGACTGCCCGTTACACTTGGATTGAGGACTATCATGTGCTGGTGAAACGGATGCTGAAAGAGGTTGTGGACAAGCTGTTGGAACAAGATTCGTCGGTACAATGCCGCATCACGGTGGACAGTTCCTGCATTTCGGAAAAGAACTGGGCGGTGGAGGCCGGGGTTGGCTGCTATGGCAAAAACGGTCTGGTGCACAACGATGACGGGTCTTATTTCGTGTTCGGGATTATTTTGACCACTTGCGCCTTCGATCACTACGATTCTCCGAAAAAATCGGACTGCGGCGATTGCATGTTGTGTGTGAACAGTTGTCCGGCCCAGGCATTGTCACCCTATAAAGTGGATGCGAACAAATGCTTTGCCTATCAGACAGTGGAGAATAAAAACACTGATAATGAGGTGCTTGTAAGAGCTCCATTGGTCTTTGGATGCGATTGTTGTCAGGAGGTTTGTCCAAAAAACAAAAAAAATGCCGGTCCGCGTCCGAATGTATTGAAAAGTTCATTATTTTTGCGGCTCCAAAATGAGGAGATGGAAAACCTCTCACCGGAGGAATTCAAAACCTATTTTGGAGACACTGCGATGGCACGAAGGAAGTATGAGCGATTTAGCCGTGCCATATTTGCTAAAAAGTCTAAAAATTCAGAATAAGGAATCGTGGATTTGAAAGACAGGAACGACATAATCAACTACGCCGCCGAGGTGTTGCAAGAGGAAGCGAATGCTGTACAAACCCTCAAACAGTATCTGACGGATGATTTTGTGAAGAGTGTGGAGACGATTCTGAATTCAAAAGGCCGGGTCATCGTCACCGGCATTGGAAAAAGCGCGATAATTGGTCAGAAGATCGTTTCAACGCTGAATTCCACCGGCACACCGGCAGTCTTCATGCACGCGGCGGATGCCATACATGGGGATCTGGGCATTATCCAGCAAGACGATGTGGTTCTTTGCATATCCAAGAGCGGCAACACACCTGAAATTTCTTTGTTGACGCCCTTTCTGAAGAAAAACGGCAACATCCTGATTGCAATGGTCGGCAACACGGAGTCGCACCTCGCCCGCGAGGCCCATTATGTGCTCAATTGCACAGTGGAACGGGAAGCCAGTCCAAATAATCTGGCCCCAACAAGCAGTTCCACCGCCCAATTGGCCCTTGGCGACGCCCTTGCCTCCACCCTGATCAAGCTGCGCGGCTTCACTTCTGAAGACTTCGCCCAACTCCATCCGGGTGGCATTTTGGGAAAACGCCTCTATATGAAGGTCAAGGACTTGTACAAGTTCAACGATGTTCCGATGGTGGCCCCGACTGACCCGATGCAGACCGTGATTTTGGAAATCTCCGGCAAATGCCTCGGCGTAACCGCCGTGGTGGAGAATGAGAAGGTGGTGGGTGCCATCACCGATGGCGACCTCCGGCGAATGCTGGAACGCAATCCAGATTACAGTCGCCTCACCGCACAGGATGTGATGACAAAACAGCCGAAATCGGTCCACGAAGAAACCCTCGTCGTGGATGCGCTGGAACTGATGAAGAGCAAGAACATCACGAACCTCTTTGTCATTGACAGCCAGGAACGTTATCTTGGAGTGATTCATCTCCACGATATCATCAAGGAGGGTATTTACTAACTGCCCGGATGGCGGAAGTGGTAGACGCGCACGTTTCAGGTGCGTGTGCCGAAAGGCGTGCAGGTTCAAGTCCTGTTCCGGGCACTGAAGGATTTTGCAAGTAGTTCAAAATGAACGAAAATGCAGAATCCTTTTTTTTGTATCGTTTTGTCACGAGTCATATTTTATGTGTTCATCCATAAAAATTATTGTTTTGCTGTTACAAAATAATACTTATCTTTGCATTCTAAAAACAACAAAACTATGACTAACAAAACGACATTTATTTCCCGTGACATCATGACTGCCGATGAGGGCTATGTGCAATGGATGGCTGACATCAAGCAGCGTTTCCGTCAAAGCCAATTAAAAGCGGCAGTTCGAGTGAACACCACCATGCTTGAATTTTACTGGAGTGTAGGCCGTGATTTGGTGGCACTGCGTGCTGAAGAGCGTTGGGGATCTGGCGTGGTTAAACAATTTGCCCTTGACATGCGGCAGGCATTTCCTAATGAAACAGGATTCTCATACTCCAATGTAAAATACATGAAACAATGGTATTTATATTATTATGAGAGAGTTATAAAATGTCAGCAAGCGGCTAACGAAAAAAGCCACCAGCTTGGTGGCCAATTGGAAGTCGTTGAAAAAAGCCAGCAAATTGCTGGCCAAATTGATATTCTGAAGAAAGGCCAGCAGCCTGCTGGCCAATTAGAGATGCCCGAGATTTTTGGAAGAATACCGTGGTTCCATCATGTCCAGATCATTTCCAAATGTAAGACTCTTGATGATGCTTTATTCTATATCGATCGAGTGGTGGCAGAAGGCTGGAGCCGCAACAAACTTGAGAACCAAATTGCCGCTAATCTTTACGGCAGTCAAGGTGCAGCGGTTAATAATTTTGCAAGCACATTGCCTTCCACACAGAGCCAATTGGCGAAAGAACTATTGAAAGACCCTTATCATTTCGACTTCCTGTCCATGGAAGAGGAGTATGTGGAAAAAGACTTGGAAGACGCCCTTGTCTCGAAGGTCACGCAGTTCCTGTTGGAGTTGGGGAAAGGTTTTTCATATGTGGGTCGTCAGATGGAGTTGCAAATGCCCGGAGGGCAGACCTTCTTTCCCGACTTGTTGTTCTATCACATACCGCAGCACCGCTATGTTGTCGTTGAGTTGAAGGTGGTGAAGTTCATCCCCGAGTTTGCCGGCAAACTGAATTTCTATGTCTCTGCCGTTGACGAGTTGTTACGTGCTGAGGGCGACAACCCCACCGTAGGACTGATTATCTGCAAATCGAGCGACAAGACCGTTGTGGAATGGTCGTTGAAAGACATCAGCAAGCCTCTTGGCGTATCCACCTACCAACTTGAGCAGGTGGTGGCCCGCGCGGTGAGAGAATTGGAACAGAGGAAAGAAGAGGGGCGGAAATAGGTTGCACAGGGCGGTTGTATTTTTGCAAATGAGAAACGAAACAGAAACGAAGCAAATAATTTTAAAGAAGCATATTATTTGTTCGAATAACTGACTCTAAATTATTCGTATAATAAAAATCCACATCGAAATGTGTCACCATCTCGAAGTTTAAGATTTTTTTGTTATTTTTGTATAGTCCTTTTTTTTGTTTTGGAGAGAAACCAAAACTCCCCCTTCCATATTATAACCTTAAATTATGTTTCACAATACCATTCCTATTAAATATAATTCTTCAACTGTAACTTTAACGGAATAATGCCTGCCTTTTTGTGATTAGAAAGGCACATTGTCAAATAATGACCTCATCTTTTCTCTCTCATTATAAATTTCATAGATCGCATTATCAGCCATACTTTCACCAAGTTTGGAAGCTCTTTCATAATACTTTATCGCCTCATTGTCATCTTTCTCAACCACAATTCCATTGTGATAATATTCTCCAATCATAAAAATCGCCTTCGCATAATCATCCTTGGCCGCTTGTTGGAAATATCCCAAAGCCGCTGACTTGTCTTCTGTAACTCCTTTGCCATTATAAAGACAATATCCGAGCATAAAAATTGCAGGAACATAATTCCCGGATGCTGCCATCTTAAACCATCTTACAGCCTCTTCCTCATTCTCTTCCACTGCATATCCGTTAAAATAATGATACCCTATCATACATTTGGCACCCACATGACCTGCCGCTGCCGCTTTCTGAAAACATTGAAAAGCCCATTTTTTATTTACTTTGGTCCCATCACCGTAATAGTAGCAACAGCCTGATGAGAACAATCCACTTAAATGTTTTTTTGACGCAGAAACTCTGAACCATTTTGCTGCCTCCTTCATGTTTTTCCTTACACCCTCGCCATATTCGTACATTAACCCCACTTGGAATTGAGCCTCCTCATTTCCAAGAGTAGCAGCCGAATAATACCACTTATACGCTTCCTGCCGATCTTCTGTCATCCCATTTTTACCATCACAATAACTGTCTGCAAGAAAGCATTGGGCATCGGTATCTCCCATCTTCGCTGCCTTGCGATATGCGGCAACGATCTCTTCTGTAGGAGCATGGAGTTCCTCAAGACAATAAGCGATAAATACTTGAGCAGTAGCATCGCCTTTTGCAGCCGATTTTTCAAATAGTTGCATTGCCTTTGAATAGTCTAAGGGAGAACCTTCTCCTCTGAAATAACTTAGCCCGAGATTGAAATGAGCGTGATGATGTCCTTGTTCGACTGCCTTAATAAACCACTTGTTTCCCTCAACGATGTCTTTTTCAACGCCCTGTCCGTAAAAATAACTGTTCCCCAAATCGCATTGACACTTGGCATCCCCTTTTTTGGCAGCTTCTTTTATCCAACTGATAGGGCGGTCCTGAATCATATATTCTTCTCCCATGAAACCATTGCACCACCAATTCGTAGAGACATTCCACGAAATGCAATTCAATGCACCACCCTTCCGAACAGCCTCCAACGCAGGTATGCCGACAACACTACATTTTGGCATCGCAGCTGAAATTTGTTCCAGAGCCTGTTCATCCTCTGGTATTCCTAACTGAGGGACTAAAACCAATGAACCAATCTGGAGAAAGTTGATGTATGCCCAACTACGTTTATGCTTGCGTTTCACATTGTACTCCAACGGAATAACTTCCACATATTCATCCAATGCCTTGATATACTTTCGCGCCATTGATGCATCGAAATCAGCATAGTTGGTCATAAGGACACGATTGTTGCCAACATAATGAACAATGCCATCGCTGTGACCCAACATCTCTTGCTTATCCCAAGGTAAGAATACAATACCGCATTGGAAAGCTTCTTCAAGCATACGGATAACTTTCACCTGAGATTTGTCTTTATTCTCAAAGAACACCTTCTCCGTCATTATTATTTTGTCATCGCATTTTACAATATTCCCCCCATCAATCACCAGATCCAGATTCGCAATTTCTCCTTCGTGCAGATAATCAATATTCCCCACCTTATTGACATCGGTGATAGTTCTCCGGAGATGTGGTTTTTGAAGATAGTCGGGATTATACTTGTAAAAGACAAAATGGTTCCAATCAGTCTGAATAGGCATATAATCACGACACCAGATGTCTCTTGTATTTGTCAAAAGCCTATGGTCTATACATTTCTCATGTAGAATTTTATGCAAGCTTTCATACAATATCGGACACTCTTTTGGGAGCCAATCCGAGAAAAAGACCGTGTCAGTCATTCTGTCTACTCCGTGACAGCCGTGATAGACACCATATAAGGTGTTACCGTTTTTGATATTGCCATTAGCCATACTAATTCCATTTTTCAGTTATACCGCTTCTAACAAATCTCCATTGTCTTGGGTCCTGTCTATAATAATGATTCTTATCTACCTTAATATATTTGTCCTGATTGGCTATGTAATCCGCTTCGCTAATTATTCTTTCCCCATTCCAAACCCTATTATCTTTTTTATCCGGTTGTAAATATACTGCAACATTTTTTCGTGTAAGAGGGGCCCCTAATGTGAAGTCATTCCCTTTATGTTGTACCCATTCAATAGTAGTCCTTTTGGCTGAATCAAATGAAATACCATAGGGAAACATATCATCGTATATATGAGTTGAATGCGCATCAAAAATAGAATCCGTTTTCAGTTCGCTTTCCTTTTTTAGCACACGGTAAGAACGAATGAGGAAAGATGCTCGATACCTTTCATCTTCATTTTCAAAAGTCACATCAATTCCAGATTGATGAAAATTGAAACTTCCCAAATCAAAATATGGGAACTTTCCATTATCATAACAGAACAAAGAATGCGATCTCTTGGCATTCGTATGATACATAATGTAATCCTTTATGGAACCTTCCTCTTCGTGATAGTATAATTCTATCGACCCCAAATCAATGATGAATTGACCATTGACGAGAAAAAATCCTTCACATAGAATTTTTCGCGCGTATGGCTCAAAACATTCAGCCACCTTATTCTCATTCCAGTCGGGACTTTTACTCATTGCATTTCTTTGTTTCCCAAATTCTTCGAGAATCGTAATCAAATCTTTCATAATAATGTTGTTTTAGTTATTTAATTCCAAGTGCAAAGGTATATCGAAAGGTAGGTTTGAAAAAATCTTTTCTGTTAAAAGTTGTTAAAGTTTTCCAAAAAGTTATTTATTATTCTATTATATTTAAAAACAAATCATTATCTATTTTATTATTAACAGAATAGAAATGCTTAAAGTTGGTCATAATTTGGTCATGTTTTAGAAGTTTTGTTGGTCGTAGTAGTCATTTTTAAGAATAATATAAACTGTCAAAATTCACAATGTCAATTAAGAAGAAACAACAAGAACTTCTCTCATGAGTCCTGTTCCGGGCACTGAAAAAAAGGTAGGGATGAATGATCATTCGCCCCTACCTTTTTTGTATCTTTGCGCTTCAAATGCGATTAAAATGAAACTCTTTATCGTCCCAACCCCTATCGGCAATCTGGAGGACATCACTCTCCGCGCGCTGAATGTGCTCCGCTCCGTGGACCTGATCCTGTGCGAGGATACCCGCACCACCCGCAAGCTGCTCCAACACTACGAGATTGACAAACGCTGTATGGCGTACCATATCTTCAATGAGCATGAGCAGATGAACCGCTTCTTGGGTGAGATAAAAGCCCATGAGCAGGTGGCTCTCGTGAGCGATGCCGGCACCCCCGGCATCTCCGACCCTGGATTCCTGCTCGTGCGCGAGTGCGTGGCCAACGATATCGAGGTGGAATGCCTGCCTGGCGCCACCGCCTTTGTGCCTGCCCTGGTGCAGTCGGGACTCCCCTGCAGCAGTTTCTATTTCTATGGCTTCCTGCCTCACAAGAAAGGCAAGGAAACGCTGCTGAAACGCGTAGCAGAAATGGAAGAGACTGTCGTCTTCTACGAATCCCCCCACCGCCTGCTCAAATCACTGGAAAAAATGGTTGAGATAATGGGACCCGACCGCAAGATTTCCATATCCAAAGAAATTTCCAAAATTTACGCGCACACGTTCCGCGGCACCCTCGCTGAGGCAGTCGAACATTTCACCCAAGGCGAAGTGAAAGGGGAATTTGTGATTGTTATAGAGGGAATTAACCATTAATATTCTCATTACTCCTCCACGCCTCTTCTCTTCTCTTCTCTTCTCCCTTTCCCTCTTTTCCCCCTTGTACCTCATTCTCAAAAAAAATACTATCTTTGCATGTTTTAAAATAAAAATTCTATGAGTCAGATTATTAAAGTTTTAGGAAGAGAGATTTTAGATTCCCGTGGCAATCCCACGGTTGAAGTTGATGTATATACCGCTGCCGGCGCCATGGGTCGTGCCGCAGTTCCCTCCGGCGCATCTACGGGTGTGCACGAAGCAGTGGAATTGAGAGACGGTCAGGAAGACCGCTTCTTGGGCAAGGGCGTGATGAAGGCCGTGCAGAACGTGAACAGCGTGCTGGCCGAACAGATTGAAGGCATGGATGTTAGCGACCAGGCCGAGATCGATGCCCGCATGATTGAGATTGACGGCACCGAAAACAAAGGCAAGATGGGTGCCAACGCCATTCTCGGCGTCTCTTTGGCCGCCGCCAAAGCCGCCGCTCAGGAAACAGGCCAAGACCTCTACCGCTATGTGGGCGGCTGCAACGCCAATGTGCTGCCTGTTCCCATGATGAATATCCTCAATGGTGGTTCACATGCCGATAACCGCGTTGACTTCCAAGAGTTTATGGTTATGCCTATCGGCGCTCCCACCTTCCGCGAGGCCGTGCGTATGGGCTCTGAAATTTTCCACAACCTGAAAAAAGTGCTCAAATCCAAAGGTTATTCCACCAATGTGGGCGACGAAGGCGGTTTTGCTCCGGACCTCAAATCCAACGAGGAGGCCGTGGAAGTGATTCTGCAAGCCATCGAGAAAGCTGGTTACAAACCTTACGATGAGGTTTGCATCGCCCTCGATCCCGCCGCTTCGGAGTTTTTCGATACGGAAAAGAATGTCTATAAGTTGAAATGGTCCACTAATGAGGAGTTCACACCTGCCCAAATGGTGGATTATTGGAAAAATTGGACGAAGAAATACCCGATTATCTCAATTGAGGACGGTATGGCAGAGGATGACTGGGATGGCTGGAAACTGCTTACCGACACTATTGGCGACAAAATCCAATTGGTGGGCGACGACCTGTTTGTGACCAATGCCAACCGCTTGGCTATGGGGCTTGAGAAAGGCGTGGCTAATTCTATCTTGGTGAAAGTCAATCAGATAGGTACGCTTACGGAAACGATAAACGCTGTGGCGTTGGCGCAACGCAATCGCTACACGGCTGTGATGTCGCACCGTTCCGGTGAGACGGAGGATACCACCATCGCTGACTTGGCTGTCGCTTTGGGCACTGGCCAAATCAAGACGGGCTCCGCCAGCCGTACCGACCGTATCTGCAAATACAACCAACTGATGCGTATCGAGGAGATGCTGGGCAGCCAGGCCATCTTCCCGGGCAAAGATTTTCCGTTCAGAGGATAATATTTTCGCGGTTATTCGTTAATTATTTTGTAGAGACGCAATTTACGTCTCTACAAAATTACAAAAAACATATTCACCAATTTTACCAATCCTATGGAACCTGTAAAAATTCTTTTTGCTGAAGACGATGTCAATCTGGGCAAGGTGCTTACCACATATCTTACCGGAAAGGGCTATCACATTGATCATGCCACCAACGGCGAGATTGCCTACGAAATGTTCTGCAAGGGTGATTTCGATATCTGCATCATCGATGTGATGATGCCGCTTATGGACGGTTTCACGCTGGCGCAGGAGATTCGGAAACTGGACAAGAAAATTCCGATTATCTTCTTGACAGCCAAGAATTTGCAAGAGGATATGATTAAAGGCCTCTCCATTGGCGGTGACGATTATATCACAAAACCCTTCTCCATTGATGTGCTCTTAGCCCGTATTCAGGCGCTTTTGCGCCGGACTACGCAGCAGGAACCGGAAGATGAAGTGGTGCAGTTGGGCAGTATTGTGTTTGACAAGAAACGCCAGACGCTCACGATCCAAGGCGAGGAGAAGAAAATCACCACCCGTGAGGTGGAACTGCTGCAGATGCTGCTAGACAAGAAAAACGATGTGCTGGAGCGCGGTTATGCCCTCAAGAAGATTTGGGGTGACGACAGCTATTACAACGCCCGCAATATGGATGTGTATATCACAAAGTTGCGCAAATACTTCAAGAGCGAGCCGAGTATCCAAATCATCAATGTGCATGGCATCGGCTTCAAATTTGTGATGTAGTCTTATTTGGTGCTTTTCAAAGGCAGATAAACCACAAAGGTGCTGCCTTTGCCTTCTTCACTTTGAACTTCAATATGGCCGTGGTGCAGGGAAATGATCTTCTTGACATACCCTAATCCAAGGCCATATCCTTTTACATTGTGCACATTGCCTTTGGGCACGCGGTAGAAATTCTCAAAAATGCTGGCAAGGGCTTTCTTGGGGATTCCGATGCCTTTGTCCGTGACCGAGAGTATGAAGTTTTTCTTGTCGGACTGGGTGTTGATAAGAATTTCTGGTTTGTCAGTGGAATATTTAATGCCGTTTTCCACCAGGTTGATGATGACATTCTCCAGATGATGGCGATCGCCGAAAATCTTGTAGGTGTCGGCGTTGAGGGCCAGATTCAAACTGCCGTTGGTGGAACTGATTTGCAGAGCGACACTGTCTGTGACCTTATGAATGAGTTCGTGCATATCCAACAATTCCACATCCATTTTCACTTGTCCCTTTTTCAACTGGGCAATCTGCAAGATGTTGTTAACCATGTCTTTAAGGCGGTCGTTCTCATCTTGGATGATTTTGATGTACGCTTCGCGCATAGTGGCGTCGCTATGCAGCGTCGGGTCCGAGAGTGCCTCACACGCCAGCGAGATGGTGGATATCGGGGTCTTGAACTCGTGCGTCATGTTGTTGACGAACTCATTGGTGACTTCCGACACTTTCTTTTGACGGTAAAGGGAGTAGAGCGCAACAAAGGATATAGTGAAGCAAATGATTAACAAGCAGATAATTAACCCTACTATGGTGCTCATGCGTTGCAAGAAAATACCGCGTTCAGTGGGGAAGTAGAGGATGATGTAGTTGGGCGAAGCCACCTTTTCGTTGTATTTCAAACGGAAGACATATTCGCTTTGGAGCATGGTTTCCTCATCAGTGAACTGAGGCATGATGGCGAAGTCGGTGGTGAAGGCGTTGTATAATGCGAAATCAAAGCGCGCGTCTATATTCTCTTCCGCCAAACATGCTTTGATGAGTCTGGAAAGATATTCGGGACTAAGCAGTTGCAAGGTGCTGCTGTCAATTTGCACGAGATTGGCGTCGAGGTCGCTGACTACAAAAGAGCTGGGACTTTTGGCGTTTTTCGGTGACCAAGGGTCATTGTTCAGCGGGAACATTTTCCGGTAGGTGTCGCTGAAATAGGTGGTGTCATTTTCCATCACCCGCGAGTTGTTCTCTTTCACAAACACCACCGTTTGGATAATGCCGATGGGCTGGAAAGTGACGGTGTCCAACAGAAAGCGTCTAGCGTGCTGAACGGATACCACCGCAGTGGTGTCGGGCAATGAGTTGTCCGTGCTGTCAATGGATTCGTTGGATAGTGTGTCATTCTGGATGAGCGCATCAATCTTGTTCACAATCTCATCTCCGGCGGTAAGCACTTCGTTCACAAAGATGCTGCGCTGCACCTTTTCCGCTTCGGTGTAAAGTTTGAAGATGGAGAGAATAAGTAGTATGGATGTGATGCCAACTACAAAAAAGAGCGATACAATGATGCGTTTTTTCATAACTGATCACAGACTTCGCGTATGATTTTGCGGATTTCCTCTTCCGGGAATTGACGGATAACGCCATCTTGTTCAAATTGTTCCACGATGGCATGGGTTTCATCGATGTCGTGTTTGGCAATGTCATACACTTCCTGCCAGGTGCGCTGTTTGCGGGCAACGCCATCCTTTATGGCTTGCATGGCCACATCGGCGGCCACATTGGGGAACAGTTCGCTGTCCATCATGGTGGGCATGATGTGCTCCGAAGTAATACCTTGGTTTTCAGCGTATTTTGCAATAGAGTGCGCTGCGCAGATGGCCATGCTGTCGGTGATTTTGCTGGCGGAAACGAGCAGCGTGCCCTTCAGGATGGCAGGGAAACAAACGGAGTTGTTGACTTGGTTGGGGAAGTCGCCGCGCCCGGTGGCCACGATGTAGGCGCCTGCTTCTTTGGCTTTGTAGGGATAGATTTCCGGCACGGGATTAGCGCAAGCGAAAACGATCGCCTTGTCAGCCATTAGCGAGATCCACTCGGGTTTGATGGTGTCTGGACCCGGTTTGGAGAGCGCAATCAGCACATCGGCGTCCTTGAAGGCCTCCTCGTGCGTTTCAATGCAGTTGGGGTTGGTCGTTTCGCACAATTCCCATTTGCGGTAGAATCGCTTGTCGTCACGGTATTGTGTGCGGTTTTTGTGCAGTGTGCCTTTGGTGTCAAAAATCACGATGTTTTCCGCTTTCACGCCGTCGGTGATCATCAGACGGGCGATGGTGGTGTTGGCTGCGCCGGCGCCGTAAAGCACCACTTTGATGTCTTCCATCTTCTTGCCCACAATTTTCAAAGCGTTGATGAGTCCGGCCAGTGTCACACAGGCGGTGCCTTGTGCGTCGTCGTGCCACACGGGAATCACACACTCCTCGCGCAGCGTGTCCAGCACGCGATAGCAGTTGGGCTGTGAGATGTCCTCCAGATTGATGGCGCCGAAACTGTGTTGCACCATCTTCACAAACTCAATCAGTTTGTCGGCCTGATGCTCGCCATTTTCGTCACGGCTGTCGATGCACAAAGGGACGGAGTCAACGCCACCCAAATATTTCATCAGCATGGCTTTGCCTTCCATGACACCCAGTCCGCCGGGAGGGGTGCAGTCGCCGTCGCCCAGCACGCGCGTGCTGTCGCTCACCACGGCCACCAAGTTGGAGCGGTTGCTGAGGTAGAACGAACGGTCGTTGTTGTCACGAATGGTCGTGGATACGGCGGAAACGCCCGGGGTGTACCACACATTAAACCAGTTGAACCCGTAGATGGGCGCTTTGGGCAAAGTTTGCATTTTTCCACCATAATACTCGTGTGCCGCAATGGACATCTTCTTGTAAAACAGTGTTTTGGCTTTGGCTTTCTGCTCTTCCGTGAAATCTGCAGGGAAGAGTTTTTCAATATTGTCTAAGGAAAGAATATCGGTCATATTGGTGCTTTTAATGAATTGGCAAAAGTAAGAAAAAAAGTGCAGGAGTCCATTCCTGTTTTATTGCCCCACGGTATTGTTGATTCTTCGTTTCGCCCTTTTCCAAATGAAAATGAAGAAGATGAAGAATCCCAGATTCAGTAATGAGGCGGTGATGGTGTCAGTGCCTTGAATCAATTCGGCATACATGAGCACGAAGTCGTAAATACCGTGCATGATGACTGGAATAAGGAAGGCGAGGAAAAGATAGAAGTGTTTTTTTGAAGGCCTGAATTTGGCGAGGGCAAAGAAATATCCCATGAAGATGGCGAAAAAGAAATGGGCGGGCACGGCGAACAACGCGCGGCTCACCGCCACACCCAGACCACCCTGCATCACATACAGGATATTCTCCAATCCGGCGAACCCCAGACCCACGCATGCCGCATATTCCAATCCGTCGTAGTATTCGTCAAAATACTGGCTTTTCCAGATGAAAAGGTACAGGAACACCAGTTTGCAGAATTCCTCGGGCATGGCGGCCATGCAAAACGCCTGAAACAGCGCCTGGTGCAGTGGCAATGAAGTGTTGCCTAACCTTTCGACATTCAGAACGGTAAGGAGCAACACATCCAAACCAGCAGCCAGCACACCACCCAGCAGGGCTTTCAGCAGCATGGGCAGCGGCTCCTTTTGGAACCTGTCCTTGGAATAAATGTAAATCAACAGGAAGATGACCGGCGCGAGTGATGCTATAAGAATGATGGACATGATGGAAAGGGCGAAAGGGGTGAAGTTGGTGAAATGGGTAAAATGGGTAAAAGGTAAATGGGGTAAAAGGGATTAGGTTGTGTGGTTTTATGAACTTTTAACTTTGAAACCTGAAACTTCTACAATTTCATCCACTCGTCAAAATCTGCTTCGCTAACGAGTTTCAGCGCAAGGGCGGCTTCGCGGAGGGTGATGCCCTCATTTAAGGCGTGTTGCGCAATCTTTGCGGCATTGTAATAACCGATGTGCGGACTCAGTTTGGTGACGAGCATCAGGGAGTTGTTCAGATGCATGGTGATGCGCTCTTTGTTGGCGACCACGCCTTTCAGGCAATGGTCGTTGAAGGAGTTGATAACATCCGCCAGCAGTCGTGATGATTGCAGCAGGTTGCGCCCGATGAGCGGCATGAACACATTGAGTTGCAGATGCCCCTGTAAAGCGCCGGTGGTGATGGCCACATCATTGCCAATCACTTGGCAGCACACTTGCGAAAGCGCTTCACACTGGGTGGGGTTCACCTTGCCGGGCATGATGGAGGAACCGGGTTCGTTGGCGGGCAGGATCACTTCACCCAAACCGCAACGCGGTCCGGAGTTCAGCAGACGGAAGTCGTTGGCGATCTTCATCAGCGAAACGGCCAACCGTTTCAAACTTCCCGACATTTCCGCCATGGAGTCGTGTGTGGCCATGGCCTCAAACTTGTTGGGCGTGTTCGTGAAATTCAGTCCGGTAAATGTATTTATATATTGTAACGCCAGTTTGTCATAACCTTCGGGTGCGTTGATGCCGTTGCCTACGGCCGTGCCGCCGATAGGCAGCTCCATCAGATGAAGCATGCTATGGCGTATGGCCTCCAGTCCGTGCTCCAGTTGAGAAAGGTGTCCGGAGAGTTCCTGTCCCAAAGTCAGTGGGGTGGCATCCATCAGGTGCGTGCGCCCGATCTTCTTGATGTCCGCAAACTCCTCAATCTTAATGCGATAGGTTTTCATTAACCGCTCAATGGCTGGGATGGTGTGTTCCAACAACATTTTTGCGGCGGCAATGCGCATGCCGGTGGGGAAGATGTCGTTGGTGGACTGCGACTTGTTCACATCGTCATTAGGGGAGAGATACAAGGGCACATCATCCAACTTGCCACCGTTCATCAGTTGCCCCAGGTGGGCGATGACCTCGTTGACATTCATGTTGGTTTGGGTGCCTGAGCCGGTTTGCCAGATATGCAGTGGGAATTGGTCGTCCCACTTGCCTGCGAGTATCTCGTCGCATGCCTGTACGATGAGGTTGCGCTTGTCGGCGGGCAATACGCCAAGGTCGCAATTGGCGCTGGCTGCCGCCTTTTTGGCTAAGGCAATGCCATATATGATCTCAATCGGCATTTTCTTCTTGCCAATGACGAAATTCTCCATGGCGCGCTGCGTCTGCGCTCCCCATAATTTGTCGCATTCAACCCTCATTTCTCCAAGGGTGTCTTTTTCTGTTCTGTATTCCATTGTTTTAGCGATTATCAATTATTGAGTAAGAGAGTAAACGATCAGTTTTTATTATTTTCTTCCTTTATTTCTTCGTCTTATCTATTAGTCATAAAACCTCCATGTGATTCCCAGTTCCAGATTCCGTCCCTGCATCGGGTAGAAGGGCGTGGTGAAATATTTGAAACTGAACACACCGGCCAGCAGGTTCCCGCCACGGACATAGAAGGCGATGCGTTCCACCCGCAGGGTGAGGTTCAAGTCGAAGTAGAGGTAATTGCCCACTTGCTCGTTGCCCTGATGATAGAATTGGTGTAGGAGCGCATTGTAGGCATCCGCATAGTATAATGTGTTGTACATCAGGTCTCCGCCGATTTGGATGTTCAAGCGTTTCCTGAAAATCTTGAATTGGTAGGCGGCGTATAATTTGCCGGCGAATATGGGTATGGCAATATATGATTTTGTGGAATGTTGTACGGAAACATTGAGGTCTATCATGAAATTCTTGACGCGTAACGGAGCAAACAGGTTGAGTTGCACCACATTGATGGATTTCTCATAACTCTCCGGTTCAAAGTGATGATTCAGAAATACATAGCGGTTCATCATGAAGTAGTTGAAACTCACTTTGTAGTCCAAAATGGTATAGAAGGCGCCCAGTTTCAGGATGTTCTGCTTTTTCCAATCATTCAGCCAGTAATTGTTGTTACCGTTGTAATGCGTGAAGATGAAGTCGGGGGATATGCGGTAGAAGTTCGCCTCCAGCCCCAGATAGGATCGCAGTTTTCGGTTAATGGCGAAAGTGCCCGCCACATTGGCGATAGCGTCATTTTTGTTGTAATTCAGGAAAGAATAGGCGAAGCTGCCGTAAATGTCCCAAACGGAGAACAACCGTATGGATGCTCGGGCAAACAGCGAGAAATTGTTGGCTATGTAGCGGGGCATGCGCGAGTGGACGAACTCGTGGCGGATGCCGCCGGCAAACCGGAATTGGTAGTTGCGTTCGCTACGCCGCGACATCGGATTGTAGTTCGACCACTGGAGTGTGTTTATTATGTTATAGAAGTAGAGACTGTCTTTCGTGGTGTCCGTGCTGAAATAATAATGATCGCGATAAAAATCATTGTTCAGGTTGTAGTCTGAAAACAGACTTCCAGTGCGCTTGAACTGGAACGAGTGTGTGAAGGTGCCGAAATAGTGCCCTTTTTTGTCGCGAATGTTCACAAATTGCTGGAAAAGAGCGTCGTGGGTGTTGATGCGGGAGGAGGCATTGCTGAACATGACATTGAATGCGCTCAGGTTGTTCGTGATGTTGGTGTCGCGCACATCACGGTCGGCAAAACTGTGAAAATCACTCAGTCCGCCGTTCTCGGAGAACTTGGCGTGGTTGAGGATGTAGGATACGGTAAACCCGTACAAGCTGTCCTTGGTCTCATAGTGGAAAAGCGCATCCAGTATCAGCATGTTGACCCCCTGGTGCAGAAAATATCCCGTATTGCCTATTCCCATAAGGTTGACCACCAGATCGCTGTGTTTGAATTTCTGGGCGTGGGTGGCATAGAAATTCTGTTCGGAAGTGAGTCCGTAGGTATATGCCAAACGGGTATAGGAAAAATCCACATCGTAGTGTTTGAGGTCTTTTTGTGTCTTGAAAAACAGCGGATAGGGCAGGGTGAGCATGGAGAAATCGATGCTCCGCTCGTAGTCGAAAACCATCGATTTGTGCGCCTGTCCGTTGATGCCGATGCTTTGGTAAATGTTTGGCGCCTCATAAAAGGGGGAGTAGTCTGAGATGTGGAAAATAGAAGTGTCCAGCAGGTCGTATTTCAGCGGATTGTAAAAGACGGTGGGAAAATTGGCCGTATATACGGGCACATAGGCGGGCGAGAGGGCCATGACGGAGTCGATCTTGCGCTCCTTTTGTTCCGATTCCTGTGCGAAAATCTGCCCTATGCTGCTGATTACCAATAATATGGTGATGAGCGCAAAGACTCTCGCACGAAGTGGATGTGCCATATCTCTATCCCTGAAAATCATACCGCAAAAATACAAAAAAACTCCATCCCTTTCATACCTTTTCACCTTGTGTCCGTTCCCTCTTCTTTTATCTCTGCCAATTTGTCAGTTGATATGCTTTGGCAAAATTATTGATGGAAAGAGTTGTCATAAAAGAAAGGAAAAACACTATGAACCCGAATAATTTAACGATTAAAACCCAGGAAGTGATTTCGAATGCCCAAATGATTGCCATGCGCAATCAGAACCAGCAGATCGAGTCACTGCATTTGTTGAAGTCCATGCTGGATGTGGACGATAATGTGATACCCTTCCTGCTGAAGAAGCAGGATTGTAACCCTAAAACCATTGCCTCTGTCGTGGATCGTGAGATAGGACATCTGCCCAAAGTTACAGGCGGTGACTTCTATCTTGCGGGAAGCGCGCAAACTGCTATGCAGAAAGCCATCATCTTCTGCCAGGATTCCGGTGACGAGTTTGTCTCGCTTGAACATTTGCTTTATGGTATCTTCATGGCCAATGACCGTTGCTCGCAGATTCTGAAAGATGCCGGCATGACGGAGAAGGGACTGAAGAGCGCCATCGCCGAGTTGCATCAAGGCAGCAAAGTGAACAGCGCTTCCAACGAGGAGACCTACAATGCGCTGAACAAGTATGCGAAGAATTTGAACGACATGGCGCGCCAGGGAAAACTTGACCCGGTGATTGGCCGTGACGAGGAAATCCGCCGTGTGCTGCAAATCCTGTCCAGAAGAACAAAAAACAACCCGATTCTGATTGGTGAGGCCGGTGTCGGCAAGACTGCCATTGCGGAGGGTCTGGCCCAGCGTTTGGTGAGCGGCGACATTCCCGAGAATCTGAAAACCAAGAAGTTGTTTTCGCTGGATATGGGCGCTTTGATTGCCGGTGCCAAGTACAAGGGAGAGTTTGAGGAGCGTCTGAAAGCAGTTATCAACGAGGTGATCCAATCCAATGGCGAAATCATCCTCTTCATCGATGAAATCCACACCTTGGTGGGTGCGGGCGCGTCGGGTGAGGGCGCCATGGATGCCGCCAATATCCTGAAACCTGCGCTGGCGCGTGGTGAACTCCGTTCCATCGGTGCCACAACCCTGGACGAATACCAAAAATATTTTGAAAAAGACAAGGCGTTGGAGCGTCGTTTCCAACCAGTGAAGATTGAAGAGCCTGACAAATACTCCGCCATTTCCATTCTTCGTGGATTGAAAGAACGCTATGAGAATCACCATAAAGTTAAGATATTGGATGAGGCCATCATTGCGGCGGTCGAGCTCTCGCAGCGCTATATCAGCGACCGCTTCCTGCCCGACAAGGCCATCGACCTGATTGATGAGGCGGCAGCCAAGTTGAAACTGGAGATAAACTCAGTTCCAGAGGAATTGGATGAGGTGGAACACAAAATCAGCCAGTTGGAGATTGAGCGTGAGGCCATCAAGCGCGAGAACGCCACGGAGAAAGTGGAGGAGTTGAGCAAGAAGATTGCCGAATTGCAGGAGAAACGCAATGAGATCTCCACCAAATGGCGCAGTGAGAAGGAAATTATGGATAAAATCCAGCATTGCAAAGACGAAATCGAGCAATACAAACTGGAAGCCACCAATGAGGAGCGCCAAGGCAATTATGGCCGAGTGGCGGAATTGCGCTATGGTTTGATTAAGAATGATGAAGACCAGATCGTGAAGTTGCAGAAGGAACTGGAGACTTTGCAGGGCGATGATGCCATGATTGATGAGAAGGTGGGTGCGGACGATATTGCCGAGGTGGTGGCCCGCTGGACCGGCATTCCCGTCACCAAGATGATGCAGAGCGAGAAATCGAAATTGCTCCATCTGGAAGAGGAACTCCACAAGCGTGTGGTGGGCCAAGACGAGGCCATTTGCGCCGTGGCAGACGCGATCCGCCGGAGCAGGGCCGGTCTGCAGGATGCCAAACGCCCCATCGGCTCGTTCATCTTCATGGGCACCACAGGTGTGGGCAAAACCGAGCTGGCCAAGGCACTTGCCGAATATCTGTTCAACACCGAAGACGCTATGATCCGCTTCGATATGAGTGAGTTCCAGGAATCCTATTCTGTTTCCCGACTCATCGGTTCGCCCCCAGGCTATGTGGGGTATGATGAGGGCGGTCAGCTGACCGAAAAGGTGCGCCGCAAACCCTATTCTGTCATTCTGTTCGATGAGATTGAAAAAGCGCATCCCGATGTGTTCAATGTGCTGCTGCAAGTGCTCGACGACGGGCGGCTCACCGACAACAAGGGCAGGGTGGCTGACTTCAAGAACACCATCATCATTATGACCTCCAATCTGGGGTCCAATATTATACAGGACAACTATGCCGACCGTGCCAACTACTCTGATCTTGAGGTGTTTGAGCGCACCAAGGCCGAGGTGACCGATCTGTTGAAAAAGACATTGAAACCCGAGTTCCTGAACCGTATTGATGAGATTGTGATGTTCCAGCCGCTCTCCAAACGCGAGATTCGTTCCATCATCGACCTGCAGATTGCCCAACTCGGCAAGTTGCTGGAGCCCCGCAATATCAAATTGGAGTTCAGTCGGTACGCATTGGATTTGCTGCTGCAGCTGGGTTACGACCCCGTGTACGGCGCCCGTCCGCTGAAGCGTGTCATCCAGAAACGCATCCTCAATGAGTTGTCGAAACTCATTCTGGCAGAGGATATTGAACACGACAGCACCATTATGGTGGATTCGGTTGAGGACGGCAAGTTCGTGTTCTACAAAAAATAACATTGTATGTTTGATAATATTGGCGACAGACACCAAGTGCTGTCGCCATTTTTTTTATCTTTGCAGACTAAATGTATTTTAATGTTAACTCTTTCTCAATTAGAACAATACCTCGCCAAAGCTGCATGGATCCTCAAAGGTCCAGTAGATGCGGCAGATTTCAAGGTGTATATATTCCCCTTGCTTTTCTTTAAGCGAATTTCGGACGTCTATGACGAGGAATACAACGAAGCACTTTCTGAAAGCGACGGCGACCATGAATATGCATCAGGCGCCGAAATGCACCGCTTTATCATTCCCAAAGGATGCCATTGGAACGATGTTCGGACCACAACCACCAATGTAGGCAGTGCCATCAAAGGGGCATTCTCGCAAATTGAGCAGGCGAATCCGCAGTATTTGGCCAACATTTTCGGTGATGCCGCTTGGACTAACAAGGACAAACTCTCCGATGAACTTCTTTGCCGCTTGATAGAGCATTACTCACAATACAATCTATCCAATTCCAATGTAGAGCCGGATGTTTTGGGGCGGGCATACGAATACCTGATAAAAGTGTTTGCTGACCAAACCAACAAGAAAGCCGGTGAGTTTTACACACCTCGATCGGTTGTGCACCTTATGGGACTTATTGTCAATCCGCAACAGGGCGAAACCATCTATGACCCTGCTTGTGGCACTGCAGGTATGTTGCTCGAATGTGTGGAGCAAGTAAAGCAAAATGGTGGCGATTTCCGCACACTGAAACTTTACGGACAGGAGAAAAACTTAACCACTTCTACCATTGCCCGAATGAATATGTTCCTGCATGGAATCGAAGACTTTCATATTGAGCGTGGCGACACTTTGCGCGAGCCCAAATTCTTCAAGTACGACCATCTACAGCAGTTCAACATTGTCATTGCTAATCCGCCTTTTTCGTTAAGTAACTGGGGCGCGGACATTTGGGCTGACGACATATACGGTCGCAACATTGCCGGAACGCCACCTAAAGGCAATGGCGACATGGCATGGGTGCAGCACATGGTGAAATCGATGGACGAAAAGACTGGGCGCGTGGCGGTGGTGCTTCCTCACGGTGCATTGTTTCGCAAGAACGCCGAAGCCAAGATTCGTTCCGTGTTGTTGGAAAAGGATTTGCTGGAAGCCGTCATCGGATTGGGGGAGAACATCTTCTATGGAGCCACGCTTTCCGCTTGTATTCTGATTTTCAGGGCAAATAAAGAGCAATCCCAAAAAGGCAAATTCCTTTTCATTGATGCAGCTGATCAAGTGAAAAAAGGTCGTGCCCAAAACACTTTGGAGCCCGAACACATCGATACCATATATAAATGGTATTCCGATTTCAAGGATGTGAAGAACCATGCCAAGGTGGTTGGAATTGACGAAATCAAAGCCAATGGATACAACCTGAACATCCCGCTGTATGTGGAGAAAGAGATGACCGACAACCTGCCGACCTTGGAAGAGGCAAAAGCCCAACTGAAGATTGCCGTTGCAGAAGCCCAAGAGGCCGAGGAGCGTTTTATTCACCTGCTAAACGAGTTTGCGAAATGACACTGAAAGAATTGGAATCATACCTTTGGGGCGCGGCCACCTACCTGCGCGGGTTCATCGATGCTGGCGACTACAAGCAATACATCTTCCCATTGCTGTTTTACAAACGCATATGCGATGTGTATGACGAGGAGTACGAAGACGCCTTGGCCGAAAGCGACGGCGATTTGGAATATGCCGCCTTCGATGAAAACCACCGTTTCAAGGTGCCAGCCGAGGCTCACTGGAACCAAGTGAGACAAGTAACCGTGAACGTTGGACAAGCCATCAGCAAGGCGCTGAACGAAATCCAAAAGGTTAACGCACAGCAGCTGCAAGGCATCTTCGGCGATGCCGACTGGACCAACAAGGAACGCCTTTCGGATGCGATGCTTTGCCAGCTGATTGAGCATTTTTCAAGCAAAAACTTGAATATCAAGAATGTGCCGAATGACGAGTTAGGCAACGCCTACGAGTTCCTCATCAAGAAATTTGCCGACGACAGCGGGCACACGGCTGCCGAGTTTTATACCAATCGCACGGTGGTACGACTGATGACGCTCATTGCCGACCCGCACGAGGGCGAAAGTGTGTATGACCCCACATGCGGCAGCGGTGGTCTGCTGCTCAATTGCGCCATAATGCTCAAGGAGCAAGGCAAGGAATACCGCACTTTGCGTCTTTACGGACAGGAAATCAATTTGATAACCTCAGGTATTGCCCGAATGAACATGCTGTTGCACGGCTTTGAGGAATTCAACATTGTACGCGGCAACACCTTGAGCAACCCGATATTTATGGAATACGACGAGTTGCAGCGCTTCGACATCGTACTAGCCAATCCGCCATACTCCATCAAAAGTTGGGACCAGGCGGCTTTTACCGACGACCCATACGGACGCAATATTTGGGGCACGCCTCCGCAAGGTTGTGCCGACTATGCTTTCCAGCAGCACATTATGAAGAGCTTGAAACCAGACACTGGGCGTTGTGTGGTGCTCTGGCCTCACGGCATTCTGTTCCGCGATGCCGAACGTGAGATGCGCCGCAAGATGATTGAAAGCGACTGCGTGGATTGCGTCATCGGACTGGGGCCGAATTTGTTTTACAATTCTCCGATGGAAGCCTGTCTGCTGATTTGCCGTATGCAGAAACCCGCCAACCGTCGAGGCAAGATTCTCTTTATCAACGCCGTTGACGAGGTGAGGCGCGACAAAACCATCAGTATGCTCGAAGAGAAGCATATCGATAAGATTTTCAAGGCATACAAAGAATACAAGGACATCCCTGGTTTCGCCAAAGTGGTAAGCAACGAACAGATTTTGGAGAATGCTGCCACGCTCAACATATCGCAATATGTTTCAAGATTGGAGGTGAAAGATAATGCGCCGAAACAATCTTTCGGGGAGTTGATGACTGAATGGAAGAAGAATCGCATAGAATTATATGAAGGAATTAATGGATTATTAGAAGATTAGATATGGAACAACATATAGAAAACACCGGCGACATCATCATCTATCAGACCGAAGACGGTTTGACGAAGATCAATGTGAAATTGGACAACGATACTGTATGGCTCAACCAGCAGCAGATGGCAGAGCTATACCAAAGTTCGAGATCCAATGTGGTAGAACACATCAAACACATTTACGAAGAAGGTGAACTAAGCGCTGAGGCAACTTGTCGGAATTTCCGACAGGTTCGGTTGGAAGGGAACAGAGAGGTAAGCAGGGAGCTGCCTTTTTACAATCTCGACATGATTATTTCGCTTGGCTACCGCATTAAATCGGCTATTGCCACTCGTTTTCGTATCTGGGCTACGCAACGGTTGAAGGAGTATATGATAAAAGGTTTTACGATGGACGACGAGCGGCTGAAAGGCAACGGCGGCGGCAACTATTGGAAGGAACTGCTCGACCGCATCCGCGACATCCGTTCATCGGAAAAAGTGTTGTATCGCCAAGTGCTTGACCTCTACGCCACCAGTGTGGATTATAATCCCAAGAGTGATGAATCCATCCATTTTTTCAAAGTAGTTCAGAACAAACTGCACTTTGCCGCCCACGGACATACCGCAGCGGAAGTTATTTACGAACGTGCTGATGCCGAGAAACCTTTTATGGGATTGACTGCCTTTTCGGGTGAACTGCCCGCACTGAAAGATATTGGCATTGCCAAAAACTATCTGAGCGAAAACGAACTGAAGATTCTGAACAACCTTGTTTCCGGTTATTTCGATTTGGCCGAAATCAATGCGTTGGAGCACAAGCCTATGTACATGAGCGACTACATCCGCCAGTTGGATTCGGTGCTCACTTCCGGTAACCGTCCGTTGCTCGAAGGTGCCGGCTCTGTAAGCCATGCCCAAGCCTTGGAGAAGGCCACCGCCGAATACCGAAAATACCAGAGCAACACCCTCTCGCCCGTGGAAGAGGCCTATTTAGAAACTGTAAAAGAAACGGCTAAGTTGGTGAAGAAGAACACAAAAGGAAAGAAGCAATGAACGAACTACACATAGATAAAACCTACTGGAAGAAATACAGGTTTGGAGACGTGGCAATCCAAACCAAGGAAGTGGTGGATATTGAAAATACGAGTCTGACAAGATATGTCGCTGGAGAGCACATGTTTTCTGAAGATATACACTTACGCAAGTGGGGTACTGTTGGCGATGGTTATTTGGGTCCGGCATTTATCCGCAAGTTCAATAAAGGTGACATTTTGTATGGCTCACGAAGGACATATCTTAAAAAGGTTGCTATTGCCGATTTCGATGGTATCACGGCGAATACGACTTTTGTAATTAAGGCAAATGAAGATTTAATTGAACCAGTTCTTTTAGCTCATCTGATGTTGAGCCATGACTTTACTGAATATTCGGTTAAGAATTCACGCGGTTCGGTAAATCCATATATCAACTGGAAAGATATTGCCGATTACGAGTTCCTCCTCCCGCCCAAAGCCGAGCAGAAACGCCTGGCCGAGCTGCTTTGGGTCGCGGATGAGGTGGTGGAGAAGGAGAAGAAAACACATGATTTAATTGAGAAATACTATCATAGTTCTATTTCGAATAAATTTAGCAATCAAAAAACTTTTTGTGATTTAGGTTCCTTATGCGATATAAAAAGTGGCTTTGCTTTTCCATTAAAGTATCAAGGACATAAAGATTTGCATATTCCGTTTTTCAAAGTTTCAGACATGAATCATCCGAAAAACAAACATGAAATGCAGGTAAGTGAGAATTATGTTGATGATAATATACTAAAAGCGATAAAAGGGCAAACGTATCCTGCAGGCTCTCTAATATTTCCCAAAATCGGAGCGACAATATATACAGACAAAAAAAGATTGCTATTCTCAGATTCCGTAGTTGATAACAATATAATGGTCCTTTTGCCGAATCAAAAACAATTAAATCCTCACTATTTGTATTACTTTTTCAATACATTTAAATTGGCTGACATTATCAACACAGGTGCTGTCCCAACAATTTCAGCAGAAACAGTTCGACACATTCAAATACCAAATTTAGAGATAGAACAGCAAGAAAAAACGGTTAATGAAATTGATGCTATCATAAAGACAATGAAACAGCAGGAATTACTTGTTGAACAATCACAACAGATAAAGCAGGAATTAATCAATAAAATATTCTAGAATATGGATGAACTTGAAGTACTATCAAATAAACTAAAGGCCATACTTGCTAAATATGACACTCGTTGGTTTCTTGGCAACTTGTCTTTCCTTATTACTTGTATTGATGGAAAAGCAAATGATCAGTTAGGTAAATTGTCATCCCCCATGCGTCAACTATACTATTTGGGTGGACTTCTTATGTCATCAGCCAATAATAATGGAATAAAGATTCAATACTCTGATGAAGAATGGCAGGAGATAATTGATTTGCTTAATAAAATCGAGTTAGAGTATTACAAAAACTTTTTTCCAAAAACAGAGGAAACAATAACAGAGGAATGGAAAAACCATCGAGAAATTGCCATGCCTTCTTTTTTATCTTATTTCAACCAAGGTCCATTGAATTATGAGGAACAAAGCATAAACTGGATTATGGATTTGTTTTCCAAAATGGATGACACAATTGAAAAGAACTACGGTATAAAGACAACGGACCTTATTTCATTTTATAATGCAATTGATAGTTTATTTCAATCCAATTTTAACGCCACAATCACTCATAATTATAGAGACAACTGGGAGCAATATTCGAATTATCCATTGTTTGTAGCTGATGAAGCTCCACAAGAAATAAAAGATTTATTTGACGAAAACAGAAAATACACTTTGTTAAGTGTTGCTGATTTTGGAATGAACCTTAGATTCAAAAAAGAAGACCTAACTGACGAATCTTTGACTATCGAAAAGATAAACAAAATACTATCGTTACTTTCCACAAAAAGGAAAGAGCAAGATTTTTTGTTTTATACTCAAACCAAACCTTTAAATCCTTTAATCGAATTTCCAATCATTGATTTGGAGGATGGATTATTTCAAGTTTTTGAAATAAAACAAATTCTCCATTCAATACAATATCATTTGGAAAAACTATGCAACAATCAATGCCAAGACAAGTTTGTAAAACAAAAAGGATCTTTGTTGGAAACTAATATTATCGAATTGTTCAAACAACTATTCGGAGAAAAGGATTTGCGTATTTATCAAAGTTATTACGTCGTTGATGGATGCGAACAAGACATTCTTTTAATTTGGGGGAAATATGCATTTATCATTGAAGCTAAAGCATATAATATTAAAGAACCATTCAGAGACCCAGAAAAAGCTTTTGTACGTATAAAAAACGATTTTGATTCTTGTATTGGTTACGCATACGAACAAACAAGAAGAGTTGAAAAATACTTCATTGATGGGAAAAATATAGACATCAAGGACAAAAATGGGAATATAATTGATACGATCGATACAACAAAAATTGATTGTGATTTTTCTATCATCGTAAATCAAAAATCATTTGGTCCAATTCAAACAAATCTAGAACTATTGCTTCATAAAGAAAAAGATGATGATGTTCTTCCTTGGGCTGTAAAATTTGATGATTTGGAAGTTTTTATTAAGACCTTAATCGCACAGAAAAAGAAGCCTACTCTGTTTGTAGATTTTTTATTAATTAGAGAGTTGCTGCATGGTCATATAATTTGTGATGATGAATTGCAAATATGCGGAGGTTTCTTGTCTAAAAAAATAACAAAAAGAGTTGCAAAAGATGAATCGAAAATGATATATACAATTCCCGATCTTGCTAATCTTTTTGATGAGCAATATAAACGTGGTATGGGATTCAAAAACGAACGTAATATTGAATACAAAAAAAGTGGGAACACTTTGTTTTGGTAATAATTAGCTTAAACTATGTCCTTCAACGAAATAAACGCAGTCGAGAACTTCGTCATCCATACGATGACGGGGGTGAACTTGAATGAGACCAGTATGGCGCACGAAGCACAAGCGCCTTACGGGGCGCAGTGGGAGTACCTGCCCGCCACGGAGCTGCCGCGCGAGGTTACCGAGGTGATGGTGGAAACGGAGGTGAAAAAGGCCCTCGTCCGCCTCAACCCCGCGATTGCCGCACAGCCCGAACGCGCCGACGAGGTCATCTTCAAGCTGCGTTCCATCCTGCTGTCGGTCCACAGCACTGGCCTTGTGCGAGCCAACGAGGAATTTGCCGAATGGCTCAAAGGCAACAAGACCATGCCCTTTGGCAAGAACTACGCCCACGTGCCTGTCCGCCTCATCGACTTCGAGCATATCGCCAACAACAAATTCCAGCTGGTCAACCAGTTCAGCATCCGCAACCGTGAGACCAAACGCCCCGACATCGTGCTGTTTGTCAATGGCTTCCCCTTGGTGGTAGGCGAGACCAAAACGCCCGTGCGGCCATCGGTTTCATGGCTCGATGCCGCCTCCGACATCCACGACGGCTACGAGAACAGCGTGCCCGAACTCTTTGTGCCCAATGTGTTCAGCTTCGCCACCGAAGGACGCGAACTGTTCTATGGTGCAGTGCGCACACCTTTGGAGTTCTGGTCGGCCTGGCGGCTCAACGAAGGCAGCGAGGATTCGGAGATGCCCGGCTTGGAGAACGTCTCTGCCGAAATGCGGCAGCTGCTGTCGCCCAAGACCTTGCTCGACATCCTCTACAACTTCACCACCTACACCACAAACAAGAGCCGTCAGCGCATCAAGGTGGTGTGCCGCTACCAGCAATACGAAGGCGCCAACAAGATTGTGGAGCGTGTGCTGGAAAACAAGATCAAACGCGGCCTGATATGGCACTTCCAAGGCTCTGGCAAGTCGCTGCTGATGCTCTTTGCCGCACAGAAGATGCGCCGTATGCCCGAGCTGAAAAGCCCCACGGTAATGATTGTGGTCGATCGCATCGACTTGGACTCGCAGACGCAGAACGTCTTCAAGGAGGCGCCCAACGTGATGCCCACCGAGGACATCGACACGCTGAACAAGTTTTTGGAGAACGACGCCCGCTATATCATCATCACCACCATCTTCAAGTTCAAGGATGCCAAGCCCAACATCAACCTCCGCGACAACATCATCGTGATGGTCGATGAAGCGCACCGCACGCAGGAGGGCGACCTCGGTCAACGTATGCGCGCCGCCCTGCCCAACGCCTTCTTCTTCGGCCTCACGGGAACGCCCATCAACAAGTCTGAGCACAACACCTTCTGGACTTTCGGTGCGTTGGAGGACCAAGGCGGTTACATGAGCCGTTACTCGTTTGAAGACGCCTTGCGCGACAACACCATCCTGCCCTTGCACTTCGAGCCGCGCCTGTTGGACATCCACATCGACCGCGATGCCGTGGACGAGGAGTTTGAACGCCTCTCCAACGAGCTAGACGAAGATGCCAAAATCACCCTCAGCAGCAAGGCCGCCAAGATGCTGGAGTTCCTGAAATCGCCCGAGCGCATACAGATAGTGTGCAAAGACATCGCCGAGCACTATCGTGACAAGGTGGAACCGCAAGGCTTTAAGGCGATGATTGTCACGCCCGACCGCGAGGCCTGCCATCTCTACAAGATGGAGCTGAACAACTACTTCCCCGATTCCGCCTCGGCAGTGGTCATCTCCACTTCGGGCAAAGGCGAGGACGAGCTGAAACGGCTCTACAGCCTCACCAAAGACGAGCAGGAAAAGGTGATTGAGAAATTCAACAAACCCGATTCAGAACTCAAGTTCTTGATTGTCACTGCCAAGCTGCTCACAGGCTTCGACTCGCCCATCCTGCAGACCATGTATTTGGACAAGTCGCTGAAAGACCACACTCTGTTGCAGGCCATCTGCCGTACCAACCGCAAGTTCCCCAACAAGACCTTCGGTCGCATTGTGGATTACTTCGGTGTGTTCGACGATGCCGCCAAGGCTTTGGAGTTTGATGAGGATGTGATGAAAAAAGTCATCACCAACCTCAATGACCTGATTGGCGAGCTGCCACAAGTCATGGCCGACGCGCTGTCACACTTCGAAGGCGTTGACCGCACCGTTGACGGCTTCGACGGGTTGCAGGCCGCCCAGGAAGCCATCAACACCAATGAAAAACGCGATGCTTTTGCCGCCGACTATCGTCGTTTGTCCAATATTTGGGAATCACTTTCGCCAGACCCCGCTTTGGAACCTTATCGAACTGATTACAAATGGTTATCGAATGTGTATCAGTCCGTCAAACCTTCCGGTCCCGATGCCTTGGGCAAGCTGATTTGGCTCTCGTTGGGTGCCCAGACCAAGAAAATCATGTACGAAAACATTCACGTGTCGGGCATCCACACCGACATGGAAGAGGTGATTTTGGATGAAACCATGGTTTCGGCGTTGATGGGCAACAAGGACATGAAAGCCGCCAAGAAGATGGAGCGCGAACTCATCAAGCGGTTCAAGAAACACGCCGACAAGCCCAAGTTTATCGAATTGAGCAAGCGTTTGGAAGCCCTGCGCGACAAAGCCGAACAAGGCCTGATTTCGAGCATCGAGTTTATCAAGGAACTTTGCCAGATTGCCCGCGAAACCTTGCAAGCCGAAAAGCAGGAAGCCGAAGTGGAAGTCCGCAAGACTGGCAAGGAAGCCTTAACCGAGCTGTTCTTGGAGTTACGGACAGAAGACACGCCCGCCGTCGTTGGCCGCATCGTCGCCGACATCGACAGCATCGTGAAAGTGGTGCGTTTCCCCGGCTGGCAAAGTACCAATGCGGGCGAGCGCGAGGTGCAGAAAGCCTTGCGCAAGACACTGTTGAAGTACAAATTGCACAAAGAGGAAGCATTGTTCCAGAAGGCGTATATGTATATCAGGGAGTATTACTAGAAATTAAACATTATCTTTGCCAACTAAAATAAAACAACAAATGACTGACAACTATCTTTTATTAGGAGCGAAAAAGCGTTTGATTGAGGAGCTTCGGCAGAAGGGCATCACGGACGAGAATGTGCTGGCCGCCTTTGACAAGGTGGAGCGCCATCGTTTTGTGGAATCTTTCCTTTGGAATAAAGCATACGAGAACAAGGCGCTGAAACTGATGAACGGGCAGACGATTTCCCATCCCTATACGGTTGCATTCCAAACGCAATTGCTTGAGGTTCAAAAGAATGACAAGATTCTGGAGATTGGCACTGGCTCCGGCTTTCAGGCGGCAATCTTGAGCGCCATGGGCGCGCGCGTGTTCTCCATCGAACGCCAACAGCAACTGCACTTGAGTGCCAAGCGCCTGCTGGAGAAATTGGACGACAGAATTGTGCTGTATTACGGCGACGGGTACCAAGGCTATCCGAAATTCGCCCCATACTCCAAAATCATCGTCACGTGCGGTGCTCCGGAAGTCCCCCCTGCTCTCTTGCAGCAACTGACTGTGGGCGGCATTATGGTGATCCCTGTCGGCGACGAGTCGCATACCATGAAGAGAATCAAGAAGATAGATGAGGCGAACTACGAAGAGGAAACCTTTGGAGACTTCCTCTTTGTCCCTATGCTGAAAGAACGCGTAAGCGTTAGATGACGTAGAATACAATGAACAAATCCCCAATCCCCAATCTTAAATCTCAAATCCCAAGTATCAAGTCTCAAGTCTCAAATCCCAAATCTCAAATCTCAAGTCTAAATTATAATCTTTAATCAATCATGTCCGTTTCTGCATTGATATTCGCTGCCGGTTTGGGCACTCGGCTTCGTCCGTTGACAGACAATCGCCCGAAAGCCCTGGTCAAGTATCAGGGGAAAACCTTGCTGTCACACGCGCTCGACAAGGTTATGGGCGCCGGGATCTCGCAAGTGGTGGTGAATGTGCACCATTTTCCCGACCAAATCATCGATTTCCTGAAAAGCGACCCGAAATATGCGGGCGTGCGCGTTTCCGATGAGCGCGCCTATCTCCGCGATACGGCAGGGGGCCTTCGGTTCGCGGAACCGCTGTTGGGCGACAGCGACACCGTGCTGCTTTATAATGTTGACATATTATCTTCCATCGACCTTCGGAAAATGCTCGAATGCCATAAAAACTCCGGCGCGGATGTCACCTTGGCCGTGCGAGATCGTGAAACTTCCCGCTACCTGCTTTTCGACCCATCCGACCTCTCGCTGTGCGGATGGAAAAATGTGCGCACGGGCGAAATGATTTTGCCCTCTCCTGTCGAAAATCCCCGGCCCTTGGCCTTTAGCGGAATACATGTTTTGGACCGTAGAGTTATTAACAAAATACCCTCTGTCGAGAAGCAATCCTTGGTGCCTTTTTACCTCAAAAAGATCGGAAGTATGAGAATATCAGCGTATTATCATCAAACCGACGAATGGTGCGATGTCGGTAAGTATGAGCAGTTTTATAATATATTGACATAGAGATATTTACGCCTTACATATTGGTTTTCAATCACTTAAAAGTGCTACACATTTTTTTTTAAAAATCAAGGGGTTTGGTGGTGTTTTTTTAACTTTTTTTTGTTCATTTTTGCAGTCTGGGAAAACGGATGTGGGGATAATGTTAGTATCCTCATTGATAGACATATAATTTTTAGATTGCTTGCGTATGGAAAGAATTACCCGAGATTATGTACAAGTTTGGCAAAATTGTTTGCACACGATAGCTGACATTGTAGAGCCCGAAGTGTATGAAACATGGTTTGCTCCCATTGTCCCGGTGGCATTGGAGGATAAGACGCTGGTGCTGCAGTTGCCAAGTCATTTGTACTATGAGAAGCTCGAGGAGCATTATGTGAAGGTGTTGAAAAGTGTCATCCGCAAGGAATTGGGTTCGACAGGCAAGTTGAAATACAAGATTCTGATGGAACGCCAGGGGGATCCGGAGAAGGATAAGAGCATCATTTTGCCCTCGCACTACCGCCCCGCCGTGAGCAACCCGCCCACCTTGGCGCCTATCGATGTGTACAATACCTCCAACAAGGAGATCCCGGATCCGTTTGTGCTGCCAGGCATCAAGAAACGTAAGATTCCTTCCAATCTTATTGATACGCTGACATTTGAGAATTATGTGGAGGGCGACTGCAACCGGCTGGCGCGCTCCGCCGGATGGGCTATCTCGCAGGCGCCCGGGCAGACTTCCTTCAACCCGCTCTTCATCTATTCCGATGTGGGACTTGGCAAGACGCACCTCGCCAACGCCATCGGTATCCAAACCAAAATCAACTTCCCGGACAAAACCGTGGTGTATGTCAGCTCCGACACATTCTACCAGCAGTATATTGAGGCGATCAAGAACAAGAATGTGCCCGATTTCATCTGGTTCTACCAGTCGGTGGATATGCTGATTATTGATGATATCCAGTTTATCTCCGGTGGCAAGTCGAAAACGCAGGAGGCCTTCTTCCATATTTTCAACTCGCTCCATCAGAAGGGCAAGCAGATTATCATCACCTCCGACAAGTCGCCGGTGGAGATATCCGGTTTCGAGCCGCGCTTGCTGAACCGCTTCAAGTGGGGCCTCACCGCCGATCTGCAGGTGCCGGATTTGGAGACGCGTATCGCTATTATCAACAAGAAACTGGAGAACAATGGCATCACGTTCCCGAAGGAGGTGATCGACTATCTGGCGTTGTGCATCACCTCGAACACCCGAGAATTGGAAGGCGCCATGATCGCCATCCTCGCCCAGGCCTCGCTCAACCATAAGGCCATTACCGTGGAACTGGCCAAGGAGATGGTGGACAAATATGTGAAAACCAATGCGAAAGAGATCTCCATCGAGTATATTCAGAAGATTATTTGCGATTATTTCAAGATTTCCACCGACGCCATCAATGCCAAAACCCGCAAACGCGAGATTGTGCAAGCGCGCCAGTTGAGCATGTATTTCGCGCGCAAGTACACGAAACTCCCGCTCTCCATTATCGGTGCCTATTGCGGAAATAAAGACCATGCCACCGTTTTGCACGCCTGCCGAACGGTCAATAACCTTTACGAAACTGACAAAAAAATGAAACTTTATGTTGATGATATAGACATAAAAATGAAATTATAATTTTCTGCTTTTTTCTGTTGCGGAAATAAATTTTATTGTTTATCTTTGCCGCTGGCAAAAATGTTTAATTATGAAAAAGCGCTGGATATGCAACGAACTACCAAATGATGCGGCTGCAGAGAAACTGGCCGCCCAACTTTCCATTGAGAAACCGTTGGCCGCATTGCTTATCCAGAGAGGCATTAATACGCCTGAGGCGGCTGAAGAGTTCTTCAACCCCGACATCAGCAAACTCCATAACCCCTTCCTGATGAAGGATATGGACAAGGCCGTGAAACGCCTGTCCGACGCTATTATCGACAACCAGAAAATTTTGGTTTACGGCGATTATGACGTTGATGGAACCTCCGCCGTGGCGCTTCTTTACTCTTTCCTTTGCGAGATTATCGGTGCCGATTCCAAAAATTTGGTGGAATACTATATTCCCGACCGCTATTCGGAGGGCTATGGCATCTCCGACCAAGGCGTGGAATATTGCCGCGACAACAATGTGAACCTGCTGATCTCCCTCGACTGTGGTATCAAAGCCAACGACAAGGTGGAGATGGCCAACAAATACGGCATTGATGTCATTGTGTGCGACCACCATTTGGAAGGCGACGAACTACCTCCCGCCGTGGCTATCCTAGACCCCAAACGCAAAGATTGCCCCTATCCCTATAAGGAGCTCTCCGGCTGCGGCGTTGGTTTCAAGTTGATCCAGGGTTATTGCCAGAAATACAAGCTTCCCGACCAGCTTTGGCTGTCTCGTATGGACCTGGTGGCTATCAGCATAGCTTCCGATATCGTGGCCATAACGGGAGAGAACCGAATTCTGGCCCATTTTGGGCTTGAGATTATCAACAAGTTCCCGCGCGTCGGTATCAAGTCCATTTTGGACCAAGCCGGCATCAAACTGCATTATCCGTTCAAGGAGGAAACCATTTTCTCCCGCGTGATTTCCATTTCCGACCTTGTTTTCTATGTTGGCCCGCGTATCAACGCCGCCGGCCGAATGAAGAGCGGACGCGAGTCCGTTCGTCTGTTTATTTTCGAGGATGAGGACAAGTCGGTCGATATCGCCAAACGGATTAACACCCAGAACGAGGAGCGTAAGGAGCAAGACCGCAACGCCACCGAGGAGGCAATTCATACAATCCGCACATCCCATGAGTATGTGAACCGGAAAAGCATTGTCATCTACAACCCCAATTGGTTTAAGGGCATTATCGGTATTGTGGCCTCGCGACTAGTTGAGGTTTTCTATAAACCCACCATTGTGCTGACCAAGTCTTCCGACGGACTGATTACCGGATCCGCCCGTTCCGTGAAGGAGTTCAACATTTACGATGGCATAGACTACTGCTCAGACCTACTGGAGCATTTTGGTGGTCATAAGTTTGCCGCTGGCCTTTCGATGAAAGAGGAGAATCTGGAGGAGTTTATCGAGAAATTCGAACAATATGTGAGCGATAATCTGGAGGAATCCTCCTTTGTCCCTGAAATTTCAGTGGATATGCCGCTGGATCTCTCCGAAATCACGCACAGTTTCCTCAATAACTTGAAACGATTTGCCCCGTTCGGACCCGGCAATATGGAACCCATTTTCCAGTCCAATAATGTGGTGGACGAGGGAGCCGCAAGAATTGTGGGTGACAAACACCTTAAAGCGCGCGTGCAGTATCCCGACCGCCCCGTGCGTCCTATTGACGTGATTGCCTTCAACCAGAAAGACAAACTGGAAATGATCAAGGACAACAAGACGTTTGATGTGCTCTACCATGTGGAGGAGAATGTTTGGAATAATGTGGTGAATATCCAATTGAATGTGAAGGATATACGGCCAAGCAATTCAAACGAATAGTGATCATGAATATGTCACAGAACTACTTACCAGAGAAAAATATTTCTACATTAAAGAACATATTCCGGATTGGTGTGGCGCTGAACCTTACTTATCTGGTTGTGGAAACCGTGTTTGGCTTTTGTTGTCATTCGATGGGACTGCTTGCCGATGCCGTGCAGAACCTTTGTGATGTGGCTGGCATGGTGTTGGTGCTCTCCGCTTATAAACTCTCCGATCCGGTGGGTACCAACCGTTTCAACTTTGGCTTTAAGAAAGGAGCCATGCTGATCATGGCCCTGGTGGCACTGGTGACAGGTGTCCTGCTGACGTTTATTATAGCGGGCAGTGTGCATCAGATACACTTCCCCAGATATTTGGATGGCCGGGCAATTTCATTGGTGGCGGCAATAGGGGTGCTGGTGAATGGGGTCACGGCCGGTCTATTCCTGATGGTTTACCGTAAAAGACTCCGTATGAGGGGCGCTTTCCGCCACATGCTGGCGGATGCCATCGTTTCACTGGTGGTTCTTGTTGCCGGCATGGTGATTTTCTTCACCAGATGGTACATTCTGGACGCCTTGGTGGCGCTTGCGGTTGTGATTGTCATCATTTTCGCCTTGTGGGAACTGTTCCACAACAGTACCAGTCTCGTGCTGGATGGCGTGCCTGCCCGTGTGGAGTATGAGAAGCTGGTCCGGATTTTCTATGAGCAAGACGCTGTTGAAGATGTGTACCATCTGCATGTTTGGGCAGTCGCGCCCGATACCAATGTGCTTTCCGCCTGCGTGCGCCTGCGCGAGGACAATGGCTCGGAAACGGTGGCCGCTGTTTTGCGGGATCGTCTTGTCAAAGAGGGAATTTCCTATGTGACATTGGAGTTTGAAACCGGACAACAGGAAGCGTGCCAGAACACCGACGCTAAGGAATAATCAGATCTTCCATTCGTACTTTGGGAACATAGTGCGTGCCGTCTTTGCGGTAGTAGCGATGGTCCTCACCCTCCGATATTTCAGTTAACCGGATATTCTCATTGCCTTTCCCGATGGCGAGAATGAGCAACGGCTCGTATGTCAATTGCAGGGCTTGGATGATTTTTTCTTTGTTGAATGCCCCGATAATCAGTCCACGAAGTCCCAACTCTACAGCTTTGAGCAGCATGCTTTGTACAGAGATACCAGCGTCAATGTCCACCATCTTGTTTTCAGGAATGTTGCTGCAAACGATGATGAACGCTTCGGGTTCCGTGCCCTCGAAGGGGAGGTGCAATTCCGGCAGCGCCCCGCCCATCTTGATGTTTTCCAATATCAAAGCGGCGCCATTCTCGGCATTGACCAGTTTGAACCGCAGAACCTGTTGGTTGCGGGCAGAGGGGATTTTGTTGTTTACCCCTACGATGGTTTTCAAGGTCTCTATGCTTACCTTCTGCTGGTGGTCATAGCCGCGATAACTGCGGTTCTTCAGCAGCAAAGTGTCCAGCGACTGGCCTACCTGTCGGATGACGGTCTGTCTTTTCGCTTTGTGCAACTCGTCGAATTTGCTTTCCAGATAATTGTCGGCCATGATGTTGGGGGTGTTAGACGTAAGACTTGAGACGTGAGATGTAAGACTTGATATGTAAGTAAGACTTGAGACTTGAAGGGTACAAGTATTAATATGTCGTGTATGACAATTCCAGTCTCATGCGTTTGTCGTCGGACAACCCGGTGCCACCGAACACAAGCCGGTTGGCGCGCACAGCGGAACCTCTTAAGACAAGATTTACAGAATTGGAAAGTTCCGAGTTCTGCAGGATGAGTCCTTGAACATATTTTGTGATGCGGAAACGGTATTCGTGTTTAGCGGCGTCATAGTTTCCGCCAAAATAGGTTGCCCCTGTATAATATTCATCATCAGGGAGATACATGATTTTTCCGTCTTTTTCGCTAATTCCTTGCAGGGTGAGGTTAGTGGGTTGTACCCAGAATGTTTCATCAGGCGCCACATTGGTGATGACCAGTTCGGCCTTGTTGATCACGACGCGGTTGTTGAGTGATTTGAACGCCTCTTTTAAGTAGGGGAAGGTGATCCTGGTCTTCACCCCACCCATGGCTTGAACGAATAGTACGGAGTTTCCAATTTCCCGGTTGCCGCCAAGCACTTCTTGCGTGAAGTTGGCGTCTGAAGAGCTCAGATAGTTGTGAGTGAAGCTGTTGAAGCGTTTGCAGGAGGACGAACTGCAGGAGAACCGGTATCGTTTGGCGTTCTGTTCGTCGTTGTGATAATACAGGTTAATGCCTGTCAATGCGCTGTTCAGGTTGGAGATGATCATATATCCATTTGAACCTGAGTGTGATATGGCGTCAATGCAGATTCCTTTGAAGAAACTTTGGAAACTGCTGTTGCTGGTCATGTGTTGCGAATTGTTCAGCAGATACTGCCCAAATGCTTGAGAGAGCCGGATGCGCAGGTGCGGGTTATAGGAGTTGGTGTCCACAATGACATGCGTATTGGGCTGGATGGAATACTGGGTGAGCGAATAATTCAGTGGGGTAGGGTCGTAGGACACGCTATTGTTCTGATAGTACTTGTCTCCTGAAATGGGCTCTGTCAGCTGATATACGCGAAATGCCACCCGGGAGTTTGTGTCGCCGTAGTAGGATGAGATTTGGAGTGTGAGAACTACGGAGTCGATGACGGGGTTGGTGCCGAAGTTGACCGACGAGCCGGACATGGAGAACTGGGCGAAAGCGGTGCCCTTGTGGTCGCCGAACACCGGATCATGGATGTTTCCGATGACATTGGCCGACATGTTGGTGGTGTTGATGGTGTCTTCCAGGAAGGAATAGGCCACGATGGAGGTGGTGTCGGTGAAATCCGTACCCACTTCGTTAATCAGTCCAAGCCCTATTTCGGAGGTTTCCTGCTTGCAGCCCCAAAAGAGAATGAGGAATGCGGCTAGTATGCAGAGAAAATATTGTTTCATTGCTTATTCCTTATCAGTTGCGTCAGCCAAGATTTGGTCGTAAAATTCATCGTACAAGTCCACATAGTTGTCGTCGTCAGGGTGTTGGAGTACGGGTTTCCCGGATTTTTCCACATAGGAGAGGATGCGTTTCTTGATGTCGATGGTGAGGGCGACTGCGTCGGCGTAATCCACAGCCATTTGGGTGATTTGCTCGTAGCCAGGGGAACGGAAGCGGGTGAGGCACTCGCTGGGGATGCCGGTCAGGCGCAGTTTCTTGGCGAAATTCGGCGAAAACTTCTCCGGGAAAGCGTCCGGCATGATGGAATAAACGATCTTTGTGCCTTGGAACAACGGATTGTCCTTGTAGAGTGTTTTGATAAACAGGGGCACCAGAGCGGAAATCCAGCCGCTGCAGTGGATGATGTCGGGCTCCCAACCCAACTTGCGGACGGTCTCCACCACACCTTTGGCGTAGAATATGGCGCGGGAGTCATTGTCGGGATAAAACACGCCCTCCTCGTCATAATAGGGAGTCTTTCTCTTGAAAAAATCCTCGCTGTCGATAAAATATATTTGCATGCGGACATTCTGGAGCGATGCCACTTTTATGATCAGCGGATGGTCCGTGTCCTCAATGATGATGTTTTGTCCCGAAAGGCGTATTACCTCGTGCAGCATGTGCCGGTGCTCGTTCACGCAACCGAATTTGGGCATGAATGTGCGGATCTCGTTCTCGCGTTCCTGTATGCCCTGCGGAAGGTAACGACATATGTTTGAGATGTAACCCTCTGGAAAATAAGGGAATATCTCCGGGGTGATGAATAGAACTTTCTTCTGCGCCATTTTAATGTATATTTTTTGCAAGTGCAAAGGTACGATTTTTTTTTGAAAAATAAATTTTTTTTTTGAAGAATGGTTGTTATTTGAAAAAAAGTGTATTTTTGCCGCCGCAAAACGAGCCCAGGTGGTGGAATTGGTAGACACGCTACTTTGAGGGGGTAGTGGGAGTACTCCCGTGCAAGTTCGACTCTTGTCCTGGGCACCGAAAAAGAACCTGTATCAGGTTCTTTTTTTTGTGCAACTATCTCTGGTGTAATGAATAGCATTTTGTATCTTTGCCCGCTGGAAAAATGAAGATTATGAATTCGAATACGATAGAACCGGAACGGCTGGTACCCTTGTGGAACAGCAATTATGTGAAGGTGTGGGTGGCGAATTTCATGATCTTTTTTTCGTTTATGCTGCTGACACCGCTGCTTCCCCTCTATTTGAAAGATACTTTTGCGGCCGACAAACAGATGATCGGCATAGTGTTGTCCGGATACACGCTTTTCGCCTTGCTGATACGCCCCTTCAGCGGTTTTTTCGTGGACAGTTTTCCCCGGAAAATGGTTCTGTTGGTCTGTTACGGACTGTTCAGTATCCTCTTCGGCGGCTATCTGGTGGCAGGGACGCTGGTGTGGTTCGCTGTGTTCCGCACGCTGCATGGCGCTCCCTTCGGGGCGGCAACCGTGGCCAACAGCACGGTCGCGATCGATGTGCTCCATCCCTCAAGACGCGCGGAAGGGATTGGTTACTACGGACTTAGCAATAATATTGCCTCCGCCATCGCACCCGCCCTCGCCATCTATATCCTCCATATTACCGACAGTTACCCGCTGCTGTTCTGGATCGCCTTTGTCACCTCCGCCATCGGATTCTGCATCAACGCCACACTGAAACTGAACACACGGGAGTTGGTGAAAGACAAACCAAAACTCTCTCTTGACCGTTTTTTCCTGACCAAAGGATGGAGCGAGGCGCTTACCATGTGCTGTTTCGCCTTTTCCTATGGTGTGCTCGCCACCTATGTGGCCATCTACGGCAAGGAGGAATTGAGTATAAATGGCGGATCCGCCCTGTTTTTCATGCTGTTGTCGCTGGGACTTATCCTCTCCCGTCTGGTTGGCAGCCGTACTTTGCGCCAGGGCAAAATCACGCGCAATGCCGCTGTGGGCGTCTCCATCTCGGTTTTCGGCTATCTTCTTTTTGCTTGGCTTCACAATCCGATAGGATACTACGGGGCCGCCTTGATTATCGGTCTCGGCAACGGTCACATGTGGCCCGCCTATCAGAACATGTTTATTGATCTGGCACCGCACACCCAGCGCGGCACTGCCAATTCCTCCGTGCTCATCAGTTGGGATGTGGGCGTGGGTCTGGGAATTTTGGTGGGCGGCATCATCGCGGAGCATTTCGGCTATCATTGGGCCTTCTGGGCTGCTTGGATCGTAAATGTGATGGGCGTGGCCGGATTTTTTGGTTATGTGCGCAACAGCTTTGAAAACAATAAATTAAGATAATATTGTAGAAGGTCTTGGTTTGTTGTTATTTTTGTTATTTTTGCAACAAACTTATACATTAATTTAATTTTAATCCATATGAAGAAAAGACCACTGCTTCTTTTGATCTTGTTTGCAGCGGTTTGTCTAACCAGCTGCTTGCGCGAAGGAATAGACACCATTGCGCTCCCGTTCGGCAAAATTCCAGATGGCGTTATTCCAGCGGAAATTCGCGAACAGTTTGAACAGTATATACCTATTTATGAGGGGATTACACCTCCCAACATTACAGGTGAGTATCTTGTTAGTCCGGATGTCTTGGTATTTACATCCGATGGCAATTTTGATCCGGGTTACCAGTTTGCCGATATGTACATTCAATTCTATGATCAAACTCCAAGTGGTATATGCAAGTATAGACATCGTCAAAGTCTGTCAACGGCGGATGCCCCCGAAGTCTATGTTGTCGGGCGGGATAATAATTTTACAGCGTACTTTATTGAGGACGAAATTAGATTTGATGACAATGGCGATACCCTTGCCTATTGCAAGATTTCGAAGATTGTTTCTGGCACCTGGACCGAGCACGGAATTGAGAATTACAGGAATGGATTCATTATGTTGGAAAAGTACGATCCGACAGACCTTTTGATGGATGTTAATGTGTTTCGTGTAGTTGAAGATGGTAACGGTTTTTCCGAGAATTACAACTGGGTGAAGTCATATTCCAAGGATGATGCAAATTTGCCAACATGTATTGATAAAAAACCTGCCCTTAAATAATCGTGCCCTATGAAAAAGATACTGTTTATTGTTATAATGGCCGTAGTCGCTTTCGGAGTGCGTGTGTCGGCTCAGGATTTGTCCTCTGACAATCATTTTGTGGTGGGTGCCCGTGCGGGTATCGACATCTTTAATATGCGCTATTCATCTCATGATGTGGATATTTACAAGCATCATTATGGGGCGCGCGAGCAAATTGGTCTTTTCGCGGAGTATGATTATCTTTGGAAAGGATTGGCGGTTCGTGCGGATGTGCTGTATTCCCCTCGTGGTGTGCGGCTCACTTGGCAGGATATCAACTACAAACTCCGTGCCTATTATTTTGATATTCGCATTCCCATTACCTACACTTTTTTGAGGGATAAGATGATACAACCCTATGTGATGTTCGCTCCCAATGTGAATTTTGCGTTAGGCGGGCATTCTTATTACGCAAACTTTATTCGTGATTATACGACCAAATTGTCCAAGGCCAATTTCCGCCCAGTGGACTTCAGTTTGTTCTTCGGGGCTGGTGTGAAGGCACCGATCCCTGTCGGAAAATACACTCTCTATGTTGGCGGCGAGTTCGGATATAATCTGGGTTTGTGCAACACATTCAGTCAGATGGAACTTGATAATGTGGCGAATGCCATCAATCTGCCGATGTATGATGTGAACGGAACGCGTAAGAACGGTGGCTTTGAGGTGGCAGTAACCGTCGCATGGGTTATTCCGCAAAAGGAACATGCTCCTAAGGTGAAGGAGGAACCTGTAGCAGAACCCGCTCCGACACCTGTTCAGGATACGGTGAAAGAGGAACCCAACTCTGACAATGTGATTGAATATCAGACCAAAGATTGTTACTCGATAGAAGAAATGAAGGCGTTCATCACCCTGAATATGCCTATTAACGACAAACGAGTCTGTATGTTCGATATGAAGTTTGAATTTGCTTCGGCGGTTCTGAAAAAGGAATCGGAAGCGCAATTGGATAAGTTTGTCGAGCTGTTCCAGATGTTCCCGAACATGAAATTGCAAATCAATGGTCATACCGACAATATAGGTTCCGATGAATACAACCAAAAACTTTCAGAGGATCGTGCACTATCCGTGTACAATTATTTTGTCAAGAAAGGTATTCCAGAAAACAGCATGAAAATCAAAGGATTTGGAAGTAAATATCCGATTGACACGAATGAAACGGAAGAGGGTAGAGCCAAAAACCGTAGGGTGGAAGTGGATATTCAAATGTAAAGGGTTTATCATCAAAATATTAAAGAGGAGAATGTTAATGTTCTCCTTTTTTTTTGAATGTGTGTAAATAATACACAAAAAATGTATATTTGCACTTTAATTCTAGAATATGGTAATAAAAGAGGTGTTGACCAAGCGGGATATTCGGGACTTTGTACGCTTCCCGAAACAACTGTATAAAGGTTGTCCCTATTTTGTGCCTTCCTTGGAAAAAGGAGAGGTCAAAATCATGACGAAACATCCGGCTTTGGCCTTTTGCGATGCCAAATTCTGGCTTGCTTATCGTGATGGCAAGATTGTGGGTCGCATTGGAGGCGTGATTAACCGGAAATGCAACGAAGTGAAGGGTCAGCGGCGGGTGCGCTTCGGCTGGTTCGACGCCATCGATGACACCGAGGTGGCGAAAGCGTTGTTTGATACCGTGGAACAGTGGGGCCGGCAGCATGGGATGACCGAGATTTCAGGGCCTTCGCGCTACTCCAATATGGAAAAACAGGCTATGCTCGTGGACGGATTTGAATTTATGCCCTCCATTTGCGCCGATTATAATTATGCCTATTACCCAAAACTGGTTGAAAATCTGGGTTTTGAAAAGGAAGTGGATTACATCCAATACAAAGTGCCGGTGAAAGAAGTCCCGGAGAGAATCAAGAAACTCTCGGCCATGATGGCGGAGAAATATCATGTTCATTTGCGGCATTTCAAGCGAAAAGAGGAATTGAAAATTTCAGGCAAGGAGTTTTTCCATGCCCTCAACCGCAGCTATGCGGATTTGTACAACTTCATTCCGCTCACCGAAGAGGAGATTGAATGGGCTGTGGATGAGAATTTCCAAGTGGCCAATGTCCAGTTGTCCTCCATGTTGGAAGATGAGAACGGCAAGCTGGTGGGGTTTGCGTTCTGCCTGCCTTCATTGAGCGAGGCATACCGCAAAGCCAACGGCCATCTCTTCCCGTTTGGCTGGATCCATATTCTTAAAGCGTTGAAACACAATAAGTATGTGGATATGTACCTCACCGGAGTGCTCCCGGAGTACCACAATAGTGGCATCCATGCTATTTATCATCAGCAGTTGCATGAGGCGTTTCTGCGAAATGGCTATAAGTATGCCTTCTCTTCGCAGCAGCTTGAGAACAATACAGCGGCGCGTATCTGGCCGAAATACGGTGCCGAGTTGGCCGCCAGAAGAAGATGTTATAAGAAAACTCTTTCCAATGAATAGCAATGCCCGACAATATGCGCTGGTGACAGGCGCGAGCCGCGGTTTGGGCAAGTCCATCGCCATGGAGCTTGCCCGTCGCAACATTCCCACTATCCTGGTGGGCACCAACGAGCGCGTGCGTGCGGTGTGCGACGAGATCGTGACCACCTACCATGTGCCCTCCGAGTGCTATATCACCGATTTGACTAAAAAGAGGAATGTGCTCGCTATGGCAGAGGCCATTAATTGTCAGTTTGAGGTGTTTATGCTGATAAACAATGCTGGGGTGGGGGGGACCAAACGCTTTGAAGACGCCGATATCTCTTATTTGGAGAATATTATCAATTTGAATGTGCGTTGCACCACACTGCTGACACATGAACTGTTGCCCAATCTGAAACGTCAGCCCAAGAGTTACATATTGAATGTAGGTAGTATGGCGGCATTTACGCCCGCCGGTTTCAAGACGGTGTATCCTGCCAGCAAGAGTTTTGTGCTTGCGTTCTCCTTGGGGTTACGCGAGGAGTTGAAGAAAACCTCTGTGTCGGTAAGTGTGGCTTCACCCGGTGCCATGGCTACCAATCCGGATGTGACACAACGTATTTTGAAACAGGGTTTCTTCGGCAAGCTTACTTTGAAATCCACTGAGAATATTGCGCAAAAGTGTGTTCGACAGACACTTCGGGGCAAACGCAAGATTGTCATCAATCCCTTGAGCCAATTCCTTTCGGCCATAGTCCCCGAACGCTGTAGAACCCGGATGCTTTCCAAAATAGTGCGAAGGGAAATATGCGGTTGGTGATCTCCCGTCTCCCCAACATCCCCCTAAAAGCACTTCACTATTCGTTCCAGCCAAACACGATCAATCTCGTCGAAGGTGTTGTAATGCTCGCTGTCAATATCGAGCACGCCGATGATATGGTCATTGCGGAACACAGGCACCACAATTTCGCTGTTGGAAGCACTGCTGCAGGCGATGTGGCCCTTGAACTGGTGCACATCGGGAACCACCAGCGTGCGTTGCTCCTGCCAGGCGGTTCCGCACACGCCGCGCCCGTAAGCGATGCGCGTGCACGCCAGCGGTCCTTGGAACGGACCTAATACCAGCTCGTTGCCGATTACTCTGTAAAATCCTGTCCACCAGAAGTGGAGGGTGTCGTGAATGGCTGCCGCCATATTGGCCATCAGCGCGATGTCATCTGTTTCGCCTTCCGCCAAAGACTGCACCTGACGGAGCAGCAAGTCGTATTTTTGTTCTTTATCGTTCATATTCTAATGGTAAAAAATACATCCAAAATATAATCGGGGGCCTATCGGCATGAGCAGGTTCCCGTTCGAGATGCTGTTTAGACAGTCGGCCTTCAAAGTCAGATGAACGGATTTGGTGATGATGAAGTCGCAGCCGATGAACGGGTCGATGGCCATGAATGGCTGTTTGTGGAACACGGCGTTGTGCTCCGGCTGCCAGTCCGTCCTGTCGCCATCAATCATCAGCAGGGTGGTGCACGCGCCTCCGCCAACCGTGACTCCGATGTAAGGCGTCACATACTTGAATGGCCAGTAGAACTCGCCCAGGAATCCGCCCCAGCCATATTTGATGTAACTGCCGTTCTTCATCTGCCGTAAGGTTGACACATATCCTTCGCCACCAATCATCCAATGCTTGCCGAGATGCGCGCGCGCCACACCCCCAAGTCCGAAAGTGGCCCCTTTGGCTTGGTATTGTATGGATGGAATATGCCCCTGGAGATACCCGGCATGGATCATCATGCCGCCGTCAAATCCTTGGAATACACGGCGCTTTTCCTGCGCAAACCCCGTGAAGGTTATGGTGAGAATGAGAAGAGTGGAGAGAACCGTTGCGATTTTTTTCATTATTCCTGTTTATGGCTGCAAAAATAACAAAAACGCTATTTTTTGATGATTTTGGTGCAAGAGCCTCCGGCTTTTACAAAGTAAATGCCTGCAGGGTAGGATTGAACATTGAGTTGGATTTGGCTGTCGTAACAGATCTCGCTTGCCATCAATTGGCCAAACACATTGTAAACCTCAATGGTCGTATTTGGCTGTAAATTGTTGATATTTAAAATGCTGTGGCACGGGTTAGGATAGGCGACCAGCGTGTTGGCGAAAGTTTCATCCTCGATACTGTTGGGCATCCAACCGTTCATGATGGCCACGCCGGAGAGATCAAATCCGCTGCTGCCCCAGGGGGTGGGGTAGGGGTCGTTGATAATATGGCCGTTCTTGTCAATGGAACCATATTGCGGGTCAATGCAACCCACCACATCCACGATGCGCACATGCGTGATGTTGTTGATATCCAGATTGCTGTAACCTGCCAGTTCTTCCAAATCAAACGGAGTGCCCCAACCCACAAGGTATTTGCCTGCCAGATTGTGGATTTTCCGTGGATTGATAGCACCGCCATTGGTCACTTGGGTGTTGGTCTGGGTGTTGGATACAGAGGGGAAACGGTAGTAATGCTCGCCATCGGAACTAACCTCCACAAACGCCTGTTCCAGAAATGTGCTGTTCAGGGAATTCTCGAAAACGGCGAAGTCGTAACCCTCACCGTTGCTGATAGGTTGGTCAAAGGTCAGCACGGCTGTGCCCGCATCGCCCAAACTGACCACGCCGTCGGTGGTGGATTCGCTGCTGGGACCGACGCCGTCGTTGTTGCTGCCGTAATCGGCGTATCCCAGCGATTCGTTCGAGATCCGTTTCAGTCCGCGGGTGATGTAGCAATCCGTAGCCCACCCGATGATAGCCGGGTCGTCAAAATAAATGGCTTGGCATCCCACCGTGCCCACGGAGTCGTCAAACTCCAGTGTGGTCTGGTCGGGAAGTGCCACGGGCATCACGGGAGTTGTCCATGCGTAGTTGAAGTTGGTGTCGCTTTCGCCACAACTCTCGTCGCCGAATTTCACGAAGTCGCCGTCACCTACGCGTTGTGTGTTGTACCCCCATTGCGCGCCGGAACCGTTGATGTTGTACATCCACCAGTTTCCAGTGAGCTGGAGATGGAGGTTCCCCTCATGGAAATTGATGTTGTCAATCATGCCGTTGAAACCGCTGAAACTGAAGCGGTCGTCATAGATGGCGATGGTGTGCAGCAGGTCGGCCACCAGGGCGCTATCGCTGTCGAAGTGCACGCCCCACGCCAAACAGGTGTCCGGTGTGGCCCAGTTTACGGCCACAACCGCCAGTCTGTCGCCGTTGCCCACCCAATAAGCCACATCCGTGGCGGGAATGGTGGAGTCGTCCGGCAAATCTCCATGTTGGGCTCGAAGTCCTAAGGCGAAAATGGATAGAAGCAATAAACACAAAATCTTTTTCATTTTTTGAAAGTTTTTAGTTTTACAAAATGTGCCATTGCTTTGGGAAAAGTTTTGGAACACGACCTGTGTTCCGTGTTGGCTTACCTCCCGAAGCTGTTCACTATGTTTTTTCCAGCAGGTTTTCTGGCTTGTCTCTTCCGCCCTCGGCCTTCCCATTGAATACAACAGTGGCGTGTTTGACGGCGGTTGCCGGAGACTTACAGCAGCGGGTACTGCACAGGATTCGCACCTGTTTCCCTCTCACATCCCCATACGGGAATTGTTCACTGGAAATCACGGCAAAAATACAAAAAATACGGGATTTTTGTATCTTTGCATCTTTGTTATATACGACAAAAGAGTTCATGGGATTGGTAAGCAAATTTCAAGAATGGCAAAAGAAAGAGTTCGTTCGCAATTCTTTCATGCTGTTGTCAACCAGCACATTGGCGCAAATTATCAGTTTCGGGGTGTATCCGTTGCTGACCCGTTTGTACACGCCTGAGGATTTCGGTGTGGTGAATGTGCTGTTGAGCATAGTGGGACTCTTGGCCATCCTGTCCACGGGACGCTATGAGCCCGCACTGGTGCTGGAGCGCGACGACAAGTCTGCCAAGTCGCTGTTTCAACTGATTGTGCTGATTAATCTGGGCTTGTTTGTCGTTGGCCAACTTGTGTTTACCCTATTTGCCCGTCCTATTGGCTCGCTGTTTCATACGACAGGTAACATGGAACGGTGGTTGCCGCTGATTCCCGTCATGGTTCTAATGGCTGGTCTGTGGCAATGCCTTAATAATTTTTGTGTGCGTCAAAAAAAGTTCAAGGTTATTGGAGAGTACAATATGGTGAAAAGCACCTCCAATGCGGGTTTGAAGCTGGCCTTTGGGTATGCCGGAATGCTCCGTTCGGGTTTGGTGGTTTCCACCATCATAGCGTATTCTTCAGCCCTCGCGCTGTCGATTGTGCGAATGGGGAAACAGTTGAAGGGGATTTTTGAGATGGACAGGTCGCGGGTGCGGGAAATGGCGGTGAAATACGCCAACTTCCCGAAATTCGAGTTGCCCAATGCCCTTTCCAATATGCTGGCAGGCAATTTGCCCATGCTTCTGCTCCCATTTTTCTTCGGAATGGATGAGATTGGCATGTTTTCACTGGCCTTGACACTTGGTTTTTGCCCCGTAGGTCTTTTTACGGGTTCCATGGATCAGGTGTTATACAAGAATATGGTGGAGAAATATCATAATCAGGAATCGCTGAAGCCCGTGGTATCCCGCTTTTGTCGGAATACGGCGGTTGGTTTATTGCCGTTTTTTGTCCTCTTTTTCTTCATTGCCGAATGGTTTTTCACAGTCTTGTTTGGCGCGCAATGGTCGCAGGCGGGCGTCTATTTCAAAATCATGCTGCCATGGCTGTTCATGGTCACCATGACGGCCTCGCTGACCGCTGTTCCGAAGATCTTTTTCAAACAGCGCACCGCCATGCTGATCGAGTTTACCTATATCTTCTTCCGTGTGGCCGCTCTGTTTGTCGGCATTTGGAGAAACGATTTCACTCTTGCGGTGATTTGCTTCAGCGCGGTGTCGGCCATAATGGTTACGGTGCAACTCGTATGGTATTTTTCCCTTATTCGTCGTCACGAAAAATGTTTGAAATAAAGCTTACACATCATAACGGTTACGCATGGTACGATAATGGTACTGTGTTCGTCAAGGGTCTCCTGTTTGTGTCTGACACCTTGTTGAAAGGACCCGATTTGGTGGATTTTTTTGCGGAATGTTCTGATATTGAACAATTTAAGAAACGATTGGAGAAGGCGAACGGCATGTTTTCGGTTGTGTTGAAAAAAGACACTCAATTGTGGATAGCCGTTGATCGATTGCGCTGTTTCCCAATATTTTACAGAAGTATAGACGGCGTTGTGCGGATTGGAGATGATGTGGACGCTTTGTTTGATGCAAAAGAGTCCAAAGTCTGGAATCAGGAGGCGCGAAGAATGTTTGCCGCATCCGGATATACGGTGGGTGAGGATACGCTGGTGGAGGGTGTGAGCCAGGTGCAGGCGGGTGGGTTGGTGCTGTTTGAAGAGAATGGTATGAAGCGTGACTTCTATTTCCGTTTTTCCGCTCCGGTGCGCCCTGTGTCGTACGAACAAGCCAAACGCGAATTGCACATGTTGCTTGACCGCGTGGGCAAGCGGTTGGTTCAGGCGTTGAATGGTTGCCCGGTGGCCGTGCCGCTTAGTGGCGGCCTGGACTCCCGACTCATCGCGCATCTGCTGCATAAGAATGACTATCAAAATGTTATATGCTTCACGTACGGCAAAAAAGAAGGTAACAACGAGTGGCAGCGCTCCAAACAGGTGGCCGAGCACTATGGTTATCCCTGGTTTTTTGTGGATTACGAGAATGTGGATGTGACGAACCTGCTCTCTGATGAGCATTTTCTATCCTATTGCCATTATGCCGCACAATACAGTTCGAAATACTATTTCTCGGAGTATTTTGCCGCCCGGTTCCTGCAGGAGGCGGGGCACATGGCATCAAACACGGTTTTTGTGCCAGGTCATTCCGGGGATATGATTGCGGGAAGCCATCTCCGTCCCTATATGCGAAAATATCAGTCGGTGAATCAGATAGTGGACGATCTGTTATACACGCACTTTAATCTGGTTGAAACCACCTGCGCTGACAGGCGGTTGTTCCGTAAACGGTTGGCGCAACAGTTGCGCCAAATGCGTGACGATAGGGAGAACTTGTATTCCCTGCTGGAGTGTTGGGATGTGCGCGAGCGGCAGGCTAAGTATATTGTCAATTCCTGCAAATTGTGGGAGTTTACGGGCAACTCATATCTGCTTCCCTTGTGGGATGCCGAGCTCACGGACTTTTTCGCCGCTTTGCCTTTTGAATATCGGATTTGCAAGAAATTGTATGAGGATGTTTTATGGGAGATATTTGGGATGGAAGGTGTTTTGTATGATGAAGACAGGAAGATGACCTTGCCTTCCGGCAAAATGGCGGACATGAAGTTATGGGTGAAGCGTCATCTGCCGTTTTTGCGGCCCAAAACACCGCTGTTTGCCCATGATCCTCTTGATTTTCAGCGGCTCACGGTGCCCATGCGGCAGGTGCTTGCCCAATCGCAAAACCAGCGGCACCTGCGCAGTTACAATGCCATCATGAGCGAATGGTATCTGATGAAGGTCCCGCTCGCTTGATAATTATCGGTTGAGTTTGGGGTTCCGCTCGCGCAAAAATTATCGGTTATGTGTGGGGTTCCGCTCGCGTAGCGAGCGGAATGGTGGGGTGTGTTAAATTATTGCCCCTCCACCATTCCGCTGCCGAAGGCAGCGGAACCCTAAAGAGCAGCGGACAGTTTTATGTCAAACGGAACTACAAAAGAACTTGGGTGTCTCTCGGGTAGCCCCCACCCTAAAAAAACGGCCCCTCCAAAAGGAGGGGCCGTTGGGTTATCGTATTTGATTAGGTTGTCAGACTAGTAAGTGATGTCTTGCAAACAGCGAACAGATAAAGCCGTGGTTGAAGTACTGGCTGATGTGGCGCTTATGGTCGGATTCATTGCAGAATAATTTGCTCCGCTATGTATAATAAAGCTGTAATAAGTGTTGCTGGAAGAGGAAGCGTTACACCAGAACGCAAGCATATTGTCAAAATCATGGTAGTAACCATTCGTGGCGTTGTTTGTTGCGTATCCTGGGAAATAGTAATACCCAAAACCTTGAAAAGCTTCACTTTGATGAGTGCTCAGATAGTTTTTAAGTGTATACAACTCATTGTAATTGGGAATATGCCAGCCACGTGGGCAGATACCTTGGCGGTGTCCGGAACTGGTGTTCATGTTAGCATAACTGTCCCCAGACCAAAAATTAGTCACTCCTTGTCCTAATGCGGCTGCCCAGTTGTAGAGATAACCATAATAATTGACATTGGAATATTGGTTGTTAGGATAATAATAGTATTGGGTTGTTGAGGAGAAGGATGGGGTAGAACCGCCTCCATAGGAGATGGTAGATCCGGTGCCGTCCATCGCAGGGGTGTTGTCATAGCGGTACGCTTTAAGACTGCTTCTTGTCCAGCATTGTGTGCCCAGTTTTAGGGGCTGTGTGGTATTCCCCTGCTGATCCGTTAAAATATTGGAGGAGTTATTACAATCCAAAGCGGTCTTCACCCGTACAGTTGCACTGTATCCTGTACCCATGGCATTGGTGGCGTAAGCGCGTACATAATAATAGGTGTTTGAGGTTAATCCGGTAATGTTTTTACTGACAGGAGAAGTGGTGGAAGATGCGCTGTATTTTGTGCAGTTTTGTCCTCCAATCGTAGGAGAAGAATTGGTTGTACTAATTACAAAACCTGCTTCCGTTACTGATGAGCCGCCATTGGTTAAAATCGGGAAATTGCCATTGATGTTTGTTTTCCCGATATATTCACTATAATAATACGGGTAATAATAATTACCTGTTCCCACGGAAGGTGTTTGAGGAACGGTGAAAGACTTTGCTGTACCATAAACCGTGTCCACCCCGTTAGTCGCGTATGCGCGAACATACCAGGTAACGCCTCCTGAAGAAAAGTGAGAGGCTGTTGAGAAAGTTCCCGTGCCGCTTCCAGACACTGTGATTTTGCTGAAGCAGTTGGTTAATGTGGGGTTGGTAGTACTGGTGCTTTTAGAATATACAAATCCTTTTTCCGTATAAGCAGGGTTGCCCGTATTGGTGATGTTGCCAGTCCAAGTGTAAATGGCTTCTCCGGCGTTTATGGAGTGTAAGGTCGCGCTTGTTGTCGTTACAGCAGGCGGACCTAAAGTGGTGAATTCTGTTGAATTGTCAGAGATGATCGAAACGTATGAACCGTCAATATTCTCAAGAATTCGGGCTTCATATTTGTAGGTTGTATTCGGCTCCAAACCAGCTGTGATATTCATGGAGAAAGTTCCGTTTTGAACAGATGCGGACACGGGTGTGTAGGAAATGCCACTGGTTGTGCCTGAATTGGTGGTGGTGTAGGTGATGGTTATAGGACTGCCGTATGTTCCGTTTGTCATCTTATACAATTTGAATCCCCAAGATTCAATTGTTCCTCCATTGTTGGTGATAGTACCTCTCACTTTGGCAGTGGTTTTAGTCACATTCTGAACGGTAGTTGCTCTTACGATGGAATATTTCTTCGTGGTGAAGGTCTTGACTTCACCGTACTGAGTGCCATTGGCATTGGTGGCATAGGCGCGATAGTAGTAGGTGGTGTTTTGGGTGAGATTCGTCAATGTGGCAGTGAACGAACCGGCGGCAATTGAAACGGTTTTCGTGGAATTGGAAGTTGTGGGGTTGCTGCTGGTACTGTAGCAAATGCCGACAGCCGTCACATTAGAAGCGTTGAAGTTCAAGTTGGTGCCATCGGTGAGGAGACTTCCACTCACGGTTGCGCTGTTTACGGTCACATTGCTCACGGTTGCGTTGGTCATTACAGACGGTGGAGTGGCCCCCTTGATGCAGCGTACAGATGCGTTTGTGGCATAATTCAGGTAACCTGAAGTAAGAATATCACATTCCAAATAATCCTCGTCATAGTTTAAAATAGCTTGACATTGAGGGTTTGTTGTTCGGAAACAAGCCTTTGTTCCATAGTCGTAAACGGTTCCATCGTAAACTCCACCGGCAGGGAAAGCGTTGAAACCGGATGCATTGTTCGAAGTCAAACCATTTCCGGGAACGCAAGTTGCTGTGCTCTCAGTCCAACCGGAAGTGGAGGCCAACGCCTTTGCGATTTTAGTTGACGAGTTGCCGCATTGATAGGAACTTTGGCTTTGCACATAGCTTTTCAATGTGTTGAACTCGGCGTATGTGGGAATGTGCCAACCGGAAGGACAAATGCCTTGTACGCTTCCGGTAGAAGTAGAAGCCCCATTCAGAAGAACATAGTGGCTGTACAGACGACCATAATTGGCATTTACGGTAGCGTTGTTGGGGGTCGCGTTGGAGATGGACCCGCCACCTGGAGCGGTGGTGCTGCGCAGATTTTGCGCCATCCAGCATTGCGTGCCTATCTGCACAGTGGGATAGCTGTAGTTGTTTTTATCAGTTACGGTGGGGGTGCCAGGACACTTCAAACCGCCACCGTCCGACGGAGTGGTGAAGGTGTACTCATCGCTGTATGCCCAGCCCGCGCTGTTTTGGGCGGCTGCGCGTACATAATATGTGGTATTGGCTTCCAGTGAGTGAAGAAAAATGCAATTTATTGGTGAATTATCAGCGTATGTAATGTTGTTGATGGTGGTTGACACGGTTGGATGGGGGGTCTTTGAACATAGGATGCGGCGCGTGCCACTGATGATGGAAGCCCCGCCAGTATTGGTGACTTTTGCCGTAATACGTTGCGCAAATTGTGCATCCGTGGATGCCGTGTGGCTGGTGATCTCCACGGTGGGCAACTTGGGTGAAGAGGCCGTGGTGGAGGCGTCTTTCAAACAGCGGACATTACGGAAATTATATACAGACTGGTTTCCAGAGATGCTGACTGTTGGGGAGCTGTAGGATAAACCGAATGTGGTTTGATAGGTGGCTGTCCAAGCAACATGACCAGAAACGAATGTATAACCTGTAGCATTATTGGATGTTTGAGTGTTTCCAGGAGCGCAAGTTGTAGTGCTATTGTACCACCCTGTGGTTGCGGCAAGAGCTTTTGCAATATTGTCTGCCGTTGAACCACATTGATATTCGGAATGTGACTTGACATAAGTGGTCAGTTCCTGGTACTCAGCTGAACTGGGTACATGCCAACCAATAGGACAAACACCACGCACTCCACTCGGCGAGGAGGTGGATGTTCCTGCCCCGTTCATCACAGCGGCCCAGTTGTAAGTGTAGTTGCCGGAAGAGACTTGATAATAACCTGTTGTGGAGGACTGTGTTGTCCCGTTCGTTATGGGCGTGTTGTCAGCATATTTTGTTACCTTGAGATCTTCTTTAAGCCAGCACTGGGAACCTATCATTACGGTATTGTATGTGTTGCCGTGAATGTCGGTAATGGTGGCCAAATTCGGGCAGGGTAGTCCGTCTTCTACGGTATGGAAGGTCTTGGCCTCGCCGTATGCTGTGTCAATCGCGTTGATGGCGAAGGCACGGTAATAGTATTGGGTGTTTGTGATAAGGCCGCTAATAGTCCAACCGCCCATGGTGTAAGGAATTGTGGGATTGGAAGATGAAGCTCCCTCTGCCACTTTGGTGGTCCAGGTTACATTGCTGGAAGTGCCCACGATCACACCGTAACGGGTAATGGGCATGCCGCCATTGTCAGTAATCTTACCTCCCTTAATCCATGCGCTATTTTGCGTTATATTACGAGTGCTGTCGATGGTCTCTACGGTTGGGGCATTCACCGTATTGTTCTCACCATTGGAGTTGGCGCGGATACAGCGGACGGCCATAAACGCTGAGTCAGGAGCGGTGTATGTTCCGACATCACTAGTGCTGCCGCCGATACGAAGGTAATGACTGTCGAAACATAGTCCAGCTGCTTTTTTATCGGAACTCCAGAAAGCGGCAACCTTCCCCATGCCATAATCCGAATAGAAGAGAGAACTGTATGGTGCCGAACTAACTGCTGGATAGAAAGCAGCGGGCTTTGCGGAAAAACCAGAGGCGTTATTATCAGTTTCTTGATTAGTTGCTAATGTTGAACCAGACCAACCAGAGGTAAACGCAAGTGATTTTGCAACATAATTGGTAGAACCATTATACAAGTATTGGCTTTGGGTGTTCAGATACATTCTCAACTCTCTCCAGTCTGCGCTGGAGGGAAGTCTCCATCCTTGCGGGCAGATTTGAGATGCGGCTTTGTAGTTGTATAATCTTCCGTACTGAGAGGCATTGTTACTACTATTGTTCGGGTTCATATAGCGTGCTGTCGTTGAGGAATAAGAGACCCCAGGTCCCGCTATACTGTTGCCCGAAGAAAAATCAGAACCAATATGTTCACTTCTCAGATTCTCTCTGGTCCAACATTGGTTGCCGATTCTTATTGTAGAATATGTGATGCCGGAGTAGTCGGTCATGGTCGGACTGTTGGGACATGCTTCGCCGTCCTTGGGAGTATTGAGCTCTTGATTGAGATCGTGGATACTGTCCAAAAGTTCGTCTATCTGATCGTTCAACGCATTGAATTTGGACAGGATATTGTTATATACGGTTTGCAAGTCGCAGAAGTTCACCGCCTGCTCGCATTCACCGGTGCCAGTGGAGGTGGAGAGGTTGAGGGTGCCGTTGGCGCTCACATTGTTGAGAACGGAGGGTACCTCCAAACTACCGTTGGCGGACACCACATTGTCACCGTTTAATGTGACATCTCCATCGAAAGACTTGTCGCCGTCAATGGTTTCGTCCTCGGTTTTGGTTACAAAATTGTTTAAATCCGCATTGGTGAGGTAATGACTTAAGTCGGGTTTGTTCAATATATAGGCCGTTGCGCTTGGGTCGGTTTCCAACCAGTCGGATTTCACTTGCTCAGGAAGATCATCAGCCGTTATGAAGTTTTCGTCGTTGTTGAATTCGCTCAAGTTGGACGGGATGGTTGGAATCACCGGTTTGTTCAGAATCAGAGCCGCACCAGAGGTGGCATTCCAGTCGGCATTCACCTGTTCTGGTATGGAATCGCGGGTGATAAATCCCGTGTTGTTGATGAACTGACTTAATTCGGTCGGAGTGTTGGTCAGGTCATTGTAATTACCACTCATGGACACTTGAGCAAAATTGGGCTTGTTGGCGATATTGTTCCAGTTGAGTCTTACGAAACCGCCATTGGTCAGATAGATGGTGTCGTTGCTGATGCTCAATATCTGATACTCGGGAATCGTGGGTTTGTTCATGATTTGGGCCACGCCGCTGGTGGCGTTCCAGTCGGCGTTCACTTGAGCCGCAGGGATGGTCGGCTTGTTCTGGATGTATGCCTTGGAGGAGGTGTTGGTCTCGTTCCAGTTGGCTTGCACCTGCTCGGCCGGAATGGTCGGTTTGTTCAAAATCTGTGCCACACCGCTTGAGGCGTTCCAGTCGGCGTTCACCTGAGCCGCAGGAATAGTGGGCTTGTTGGTCAAGTCGTTGTAACTGCCGCTGGTGGCCACCGTGGCTAACGAGGGCTTGTTGAGAATGTAGGTCACGCTGGTAGGGTCGGTCTCGTTCCAGTTCACCTGCTGTTGCACCAGTGTGCCGCCGGAACCGCCACCGTTCGGGATGGTATATTGGTGGGTTCCGTTGGCATCCGTGATGGTGAGTACCGTGCCGGCATCACCCGTGGTTACTGCGATGGTGGGTGACACGCCGTTCGTGCCATGGGTTCCGTTTGTCACGGTGAAAGTGGTCGTGTTGCCATTGGTGTAATGAATGGTGTAGGTATCTACATTGCCGCTTGACACCGGCCCCGTGATGTTGGAGATGCCGTTGCCGGGGGCGCCGGGACTGCCAGGATCGCCGGGAGTTCCGGCTTCTCCGTCAACGCCATTGCGCAGAATGTATGTTTCGGCAGGACCGCCCGGAGGCGTCATGGTAAGCACATATCCCGTATCGGTTTGCGTGATGTTGAAAGTGGGAACCGCAGCATTGGTGATATAGCCGGCATCGTTGGTGAATGCGCTCACATTCGTGGGTACGGTTGGGATGGTGGGCTTGTTTTGGATATAGGCTTTGGAAGAGGTGTTTGTCTCGTTCCAGTTGGACTGAACCTGCTCAGCCGGGATGGTGGGTTTGTTCAAGATCTGTGACACACCGCTGTTGGCATTCCAGTCAGCGTTCACTTGTGCAGCGGGAATTGTGGGCTTGTTGCTCAAGTCGTTGTAACTGCCGCTGGTGGCTACAGTGGCGAGATTTGGTTTGTTGAGTATGTAGGTCACACTGGTAGGGTCGGTTTCGTTCCAGTTCACCTGCTGTTGCACAAGTGTGCCGCCGGAACCGCCACCGTTCGGGATGGTATATTGGTGGGTTCCGTTGGCATCGGTTATGGTGAGTACAGTGCCGGCGGTGCCAGTGGTTACTGCGATGGTGGGTGACACGCCGTTCGTGCCATTGGTGCCGTTCGTCACGGTGAAGGTGGAGGTGGTGCCATTGGTGAAGTGGATGGTGTAGGTGTCCACATTGCCGCTCGTCACAGGTCCGGTGATGTTGGAGATGCCGTTGCCGTCTTCACCGGGAGCGCCTGGCAAACCAGGAGTACCAGGAGTGCCGGGAGTTCCTGGTGCACCGTCTTCACCGTCAACGCCGTTGCGCAGAATATAGGTTTCGGCAGGACCGCCTGGAGGCGTCATGGTGAGCACATAACCCGTGTCGGTTTGCGTGATGTTGAAGGTGGGCACGGCTGCGGTGGTCACAAAACCGGCATCGTTGGTCAGTTGGCTGAGACTGGTGGGGATGGTCGGTTTGTCCAGAAGGTCGTTGTAGGAACCACTGGTGGCCACGGTGGCCAGGGAGGGTTTGTTAAGAATGTAGGTCACGCTGGTGGGGTCGGTCTCGTTCCAGTTCACCTGCTGTTGCACAATCGTGCCGCCAGAACCTGATCCGGAACCGCCTCCGTTAGGGATGGTGTACTGGTTGGTGCCGTTGGCATCCGTGATGGTGAGTACCGTGCCGGCAGTGCCGGAAGCCACGGAAATGGTGGGAGAAAAACCAGGTGTGCCAGGCTGGCCGTTGGATACGGTGAAGGTGGAGGTGGTGTTGTCGGAATAATAGATAGTATAAGTGTCAACACTGCCTGCAGAGGCGCTTTTTGCTATGGAGTCAATGCCTCTGCCGTTTGTTCCGTTCAGACCGTCAAGACCATCGGTGCCATTGGTCACAACGAAGGAGTAGGTGGTGCCGTTGGAGTAGTGGATGGTGTAGGTGTCCTCTATGTCATTGCTGACAGGACCGCTGATGGAGTCGATGCCGACACCGTCATTTCCGTCGTTGCCGGGAGGGCCTGCAGGACCTGCGGGACCGGCGGTTCCTTGTCCGCCAGTGGGCAGGAAGTAGGTTTGCGGTGTGCCGCCGGGTTGCGTTACAGCAATCACATATCCGGAATCAACGGGAGTGATGCCGAAAGCGGGCACATTGCCGGCTTTCTCGGCGTAAAGGGCGTAAGGCACACTCATCAGCTGCTGGGTGCCTTCGATGCTGTAGTTGACGCCGCCGTTCGGGTCAATCTCCGACTTCAGGAAGAAGGGACCGTTGGCCCAGTTGACGGTGGCCATGGAACCGCTAACGACTGTGCCGTTGCCCACTTCAATGGTGAGCAGGCCGTTTATGTTAGTTGTGGCGTAGTGCGTCTCCACATAAACGGGTGTGCCGTTAATGCTGCCCTGCAAGATGGAAATCTTGGCGGAGACATTCTGGTTGGTGACAAGCGTGTTGTTGGCGTTGCGCACCACGGCTTGATAACTCATCTTTTGTGGTGCCTGTGCGAACAGCGCCGCCACAGAGAGCATCAAAACGAAAAGAAAGAGTATGGCTTTTTTCATAATTGATATATTTAAGTTAAACAAATGTTGTCAATAACTGGTTGTGTTGGAGATTCCGCTCGCAAGTGCGAGCGGAATGGCGGAACCTAGAACCTGTTCTTCACAATCTGGAAGGTCTTCAGCAGTTGCTTGCCGTCCATGATGCGCAGTTGGTAGGTGGCGGAGGGGTACTCGGAGAGGTCCATTCGGGTGAGGAGGTCGAAGACATCGAACACCCGCAGGAGCTTGCCGCTCTTGTCGAAGAGCTGTGCTTTAAGTCCGTCGGAGGGGATCTCGTAATTGGAGATTTTCAGCTGCACGGAGTGTGCGGTGGGGTTGGGGTAGAGCACCGCCTCAAGCTGGATGCCCGGATAGTTGTTCACGCCCACGGTCTGGATCTCGTAGGGCTGCTGCACACCCTCGATGATGTACTTGCCGTCGGTCTCCACACGTTGGTCCGCGATCTGTCCCACGGTGTAGGTGGCGGAGCCGCCGTTTCCGGTGGCCGTGCCGCCTGTGGTCACTACGCCCGTCTGGCAGAATGCCGTGAATGCTAAGGCGCAGAAAATCAAAGTGAAGTAAATCTTTTTCATAACTATTAGGATTTTAAAAAATAAAATTCATCTTTTACCATGCAAAAATAGAGAATAATGTTTTTTTTATACAATAGGTAAATTTACTTAAATAAGTATAAAATATTAACATTGTTAACATGTACGATGAAAAAAGGCCGTCGGCATTGCCGACGGCCTTGGAAATTATATGCGTATTATGGGTTTTAGTCCTTGACGCAGCGGACAGAAGCCGCATCGGCTTTCGAACCGACGCCGTTGATAAGTAAGCCAGTACTTAGAGTAGAAGTACCATTGGTTATATTAACAGGATTAGTATAGGTTTGTGTCCAAACATAAGATGAACTACCAGGTAACTGGAAATATTTTTCTTGTGTTGTAGATGCATTCCTGAAAATTCCAGCAGGGAAGAGATTGAAACCTGATCTATTATTAGTGGTTTGGTTGTTGCCTATTGCGCAGGTGTATGTGGAACTCGACCAACCGGTTGTGGAGGCTATGGCTTTGGCAATACTTGTGTTGTCGGTAGTGTTGCACCAGTTACTGCTACTTCCCCTCAAATAAGAAAACAAGGTTCCAAATTCTGCGGTGCTGGGAATATGCCATCCTGTAGGACAAAGATGGTTGGAAGACTCGACTGCGGAATAATTGTAATAGTATCCGTAATCTGAGATTGAGAAATTAGTGTTTCGATAATAGTATGGGGAAGATTCACTTGTGTTAGCGTTGGGAATACCAGCGGAAGAGGTACCAGATCCGCCAGATGTTATAGATGTTCCATTGCTGAATTTTGTGGAGCGCAGATTTTGGGTCATCCAGCACTGGGTACCGTATTCCTTAATAGAATAAGAGTTGTTTTGATAGTCGGTTACGGTAGTCTCGCCATCACAAGCTCCTACCATGGCGAACCTGAGGGAGAAACCTGTTTTGTTGACTGAATAGTCACTGCGGAAACGAATGGTGAGAGATCCGTCGGCAGCGGTGGATGTGTATGCCGTGACAGAACCGGAACCTTTGTATTGGCTTACATAACCTGTCGTGGCTGTTGTATTTGTTCCATCATAAATCTGAATGTAGTCACAACAACTTTCGGTATCGTATGTGCCTGACATCAGTTTCACTTTCTTTGCACTGTTGCCCGGCTTTATAACGAGATAACCGTCACAGTCATTGCTGTATGAGCCATTAGAACCTCCGGCATCATATACCCATACGGACCCTGTATCAATGGCTTCCGAGATGGTGATTGTTGTGCTGTAATTGGCGGGTACCACATATTGGTTGCCTCCAAGATCAACCCCAGCTGATTCGTACCGTTGGTCACTATACGAGGTGCCGTTTGAATTGGTGGCAAAGGCGCGAATATAGTAGCGGGTACCATAGTTCATGTTGTTGATATTGCATGTGTAGGAATTGGAGGTGGAAGTACTCAATACATAGTTGTTGGATACGGTCGGATTCTCAGTTGTGCTCCAGCATATACCTTTAGCCAGAAGAACTTCGCCTGAACTGCTTGCAGTTGCATTCACTATTATAGAATTTGAGGCTTCCGAATATGAAGTTGAAGAGATATAAACATAGGGTTTGGAACCTTGCGCATCCAACTGTTGCTGCAAGTTGTCAATTTGCTCCTGCATTTGTTGCACGGTGCCTTCTGCTGCATCGCGTACACATCGTACAAAGAGTAAATATTGCTTGTTGTTGTAGTGGCTCAACACATTGGGATTGAGATAATTCAATTCGATACAATAAACGGAATCTGTTGGAATCGGATTTTGCATCTCTCCGTACTCGATGTATGGAGAAGAACTCCAGAATGCTGTGCTTTGTTTTGGATTAAGCGTTCCGCTTGAGTAACCGCCGTTTTGGGGTATGTAGAAAGAGAAACCATATCCAATAGCGGAGAATCCGGATGCATTGTTGGCAGCAATGTTGTTGCCTATTGCACATTCGATGGTGGAAGTATTCCAACTTGATGTGTTATTGTCTGCCAGCGCTTTGGCGATATTATCCGAATTGTTGCCGCAGATCATAGGGTTGCTTCCCCACGACAACTCGCTCGTCAAATAGTACCAGTCGGAATATGACGGAAGGTGCCAACCGTTGGGACAAATTCCCTGAAGGGGAGTACCCTCTTCTTCCCCCTGCTCGTAATAGTCGTCCATGTCAATCACCGCGCTGGGCAGACCATGGAAGGCGGCGGGCATATTGTACATGAAAAATGTTTTTCCATTCATAGTACCCGTCGAATATGCGGGTGCATTGCCGTCTCTGTGGTCATGACCGGAAGAGGGTTGATATACAGGATCAATACTTGTACCATCGGAGTAGTGTGTGGTGCGCAAATTCTCCTTCAGCCAGCATTGGTTGCCAATCTTCACTGTATTGTATTGATTCCCGTCGTAGTCGGTTACTTTGGAAGTACCGCACACAAAGGTGAGGTTGTTGTTTTGCTGTTCGGCTTGTTGTGCCGCATTCAACGCGCTTTGCAAGCTGTCAATGCGGTTGTTCAGCGCGCCCAGACTGCTGTTAATCATGTTCTGGATGTCGTTGTACGAATAAACCGTTGGCTTGTTTTTTATATAGGCCAAGGAAGCAGTGTCATACACTGCCCAGTCAGATTTCACTTGTGTCGGAATCGTGGGCTTGTTGGTCAAGTCATTGTAACTGCCGCTGGTGGCAACGGTGGCGAGGGTCGGTTTGTGCAGGATCTGCGCCACACCGCTGGTGGCGTTCCAGTCAGCATTCACCTGAGCAGCGGGAATGGTGGGTTTGTTCTTGATGTATGCCTTGGAAGAGGTGTTGGTCTCGTTCCAGTTGGCCTGCACCTGCTCGGCAGGAATAGTGGGTTTGTTCTTGATGAAGGCCATGGAAGAGGTATTGGTCTCGTTCCAATTGGCTTGCACCTGAGCAGCGGGAATGGTGGGTTTGTTAGTCAAGTCGTTGTAGCTGCCGCTGGTGGCTACCGTGGCGAGAGTCGGTTTGTGCAGGATTTGCGCCACACCGCTGGTGGCGGTCCAGTCGGCATTCACCTGAGCTGCGGGAATGATCGGTTTGTTCTTGATGTATGCGGCAGAAGATGTGTCAAGCACATTCCAGTCAGATTTCACTTGTGTGGGAATCGTGGGCTTGTTGGTCAAGTCGTTGTAACTGCCGGTGGTGGCAACCGTGGCGAGAGTCGGTTTGTGCAAAATCTGCGCCACACCGCTGGTGGCGTTCCAGTCGGCATTTACCTGTGCAGGAACCTCCGGCAGATATTGCTGGATGTTCTGGCTCGAGATATAACCGGCATCATTCTGGAAAGCGCTCACATTGGAGGGTACTGTTGGAATGGTGGGTTTGTTGGTCAAGTCGTTGTAGTTGCCGCTGGTGGCTACCGTAGCGAGAGTCGGTTTGTGCAGAATCTGCGCCACACCGCTGGTGGCGTTCCAGTCCGCATTCACCTGGGCCGCGGGGATGGTGGGCTTGTTGCTCAGGTCATTGTAGTTGCCGCTGGTGGCGACAGGTGCCAGGGTCGGTTTGTTCAAAATCTGAGCGATGCCGCTGGTGGCGTTCCAGTCGGTGTTCACCTGAGCAGCAGGAATGGTGGGCTTGTTGCTCAGGTCATTGTAACTGCCGCTGGTGGCAACAGGTGCCAGGGTCGGTTTGTTCAAAATCTGAGCGATGCCGCTGGTGGCATTCCAGTCGGTGTTCACCTGAGCAGCAGGAATGGTGGGCTTGTTGCTCAAATCGTTGTAACTGCCGCTGGTGGCAACGGTGGCGAGAGTCGGTTTGTGCAAAATCTGCGCCACACCGCTGGTGGCGTTCCAGTCTGCATTCACCTGGGCGGGAACTTCCGGCAGATATTGCTGGATGTTCTGGCTTGAGATAAAACCGGCATCATTCTGGAAAGCACTCAAATTGGAGGGTACCGTTGGAATGGTGGGCTTGTTGGTCAAGTCGTTGTAGTTGCCGCTGGTGGCTACCGTAGCGAGATTCGGTTTGTTGAGGATGTAGGACACGCTGGAGGGGTTGGTCTCGTTCCAGTTCACCTGCTGTTGCACAATCGTGCCGCCGGAACTGCTGCTGTTCGGGATGGTGTGCTGGTGGGTGCCCGTGGCATCCGTGATGGTGAGCACGGTGCCGGCATCACCCGTAGTCACATTAATGGTCGGCGACAAGCCGTTCTGGCCATTGGTGCCGTTCGTTACGGTGAAGTTGGTAGTGGTGCCATTGGTGTAGTGGATAGTGTAGGTGTCCACATTGCCGCTTGTCACCGGTCCCGTGACATAGGAAATGCCATTGCCTGCGGCTCCGTTTTCGCCGTCAACACCGTTACGCAAGACATACTGTTGTGCGTTGCCGCCCGGAGGCGTCATCGTGAGCACATAACCCGTATCGGTTTGCGTTACATTGAAGGTGGGCACAGCGGCGTTGGTGATATAACCGGCGTCATTCTGGAAGGCGCTCACATTGGTGGGAACCGTCGGAATGGTGGGCTTGTTCTGGATGTAGGCGGGAGAAGCGGTGTTGGTTTCATTCCAGTTGGATTGCACAGGTGCGGGAATGTTGGCCACCGTTTGCTGCAAATTGCTTATGTTGTTTTGCATAGTGTCAATGCTGCTTTGCAAGTTGTTGACACTGTTGCTCATGTTGGATACGCTGTTGCTCAAGTTAGAGACATTGTTGTTCAGGTTGGTGACATCCTGTCCGGTAAGGTAACCGGCATCGTTGTTCAGCTGGCTGATGTTGGTGGGGATGGTCGGTTTGTTCAGGAGGTCGTTGTAGTTGCCGCTGGTGGCCACGGTGGCCAGGGAGGGCTTGTTGAGGATGTAGGTCACGCTGGCGGGGTTGGTCTCGTTCCAGTTCACCTGCTGTTGCACGATCGTGCCGCCGGAGCTGGAACCGCCGCCTGTCGGGATGAGGTATTGGTTGGTGCCATTGACATCGGTGATGGTGAGCACCATGCCGGCAGCACCCGTGTCCACGGTAATGGTGGGTGAGAAACCAGGGGTGCCTGGGTCACCGGGATCGCCAGGATTACCGGGCGTTCCGTCCACACCATTGGTCACCGTATAAGTGGAGGTGGTGTGGTTGCTATAATATATGGTGTAGGTGTCCACATTGGCTACGCTACCGGTCTTGGCCACGGAGTCAATGCCCACGCCGTCTTGACCGTCATTTCCGTCGTTACCGGGCGTTCCGACCAGAGAGGCGAGGAAGTCGGCCTCCGAGCCCGTGTTGCCGGCATTAAGCCACAATTGGTAGGCGGAGAGACCGTCGTTGCCTGCAGGGCCGGCAGGACCTTGTCCGCCGGTGGGCAGGAAATAGGTCTGCGGAGTTCCGCCGGGTTGTACAACGCTGATCACATAACCTGAGTCAACCGGCACAATGCCGAAGGCGGGCACATTGCCGGCCTTCTCGGCGTAAAGGGCGTAGGGTACGCTCAGCAACTGCTGCGTGCCTTCAATGCTGTAGTTGATGCCGCCATCAGGATCTATTTCCGATTTGAGGAAGAAAGGACCATTGGCCCAGTTGACGGTGGCCATGGAACCGCTCACGGCAGTGCCGTTGCCCACTTCAAGGGTGAGCAGTCCGTTGGCGTTGGTGGTGACGAAGTGCGTCTCCACATACACGGGCGTGCCGTTCACACCGCCCTGCAAAATGGAGATTTTGGCCGAAACACTCTGATTGGTGACCAAAGTGTTGTTGGTGTTGCGCACCACGGCCTGGTAACTCATCTTCTGCGGCGCCTGCGCGAACAGCGCCGTCACAGAGAGTAATAAAGCGGAAAGGAAAAGTAAATGCTTTTTCATAACCTTGGGTTTTTATGGGTAATACTAAATTTATTTCTTCAAACAAGAAAATATCACCTTGCAAAAATAAGTAAAAGGATAATTGCTCCGTATGAGTAAATTTACTTATTTTTAACAGAAAACGCAAAGTTATCAACAAACGATTGTTTGCCAGCTAGTTGTGCACTATTCCGTGCTCAAACACATAATTGATGAGTTCGGCGGTGCTGTTGAATCCTAATTTCTTGAAAATGTTGTTTTTGTGGTTTTCTACGGTCCGGGTGCTGATATTCAATTCTTCTGATATCTGTTTTACGGACAATCCTTTGGCGCAATACCGCATGATGTCCAGTTCGCGGGAGGTGAAGATGTCGAGCGCTTGGGCCTTGGCGGTGCTTACGGCATGCAGAATCTCCGTGATGTCCTTGCCGTAATATTCGATGCCGCTATAGACGGAGGTTATGGCTGCCTCAAGGGTGCTGATGTCGGCGAACTTGCTGATGAACCCCCCGATGCCCAGATCGATGAGTTGGAGTATGTTTTCCCGTGTGGTGTCGGCAGAGATGACCAGCACCTTGGTGTCGGCCCCGCGCGAGCGCAGGAACTGGACGATTTCAGTGCCGTTGCCGTCGGGAAGCATCAGGTCGAGCAAAACTATGTCCACCTTTTCCAACTGTTTCAGCAATTCCTTGGCCTCATGCACACTGCCGGCTTCAGCCACGATTCGGCAGTTGGACGAGCCGGAATTCAGCGCCAGACTGATACCCATGCGGGTCAGCGTCTGATCTTCCACTAATAATATGTTGATGCAGGACATGCTATTTGGTTTTATGTTTGAAAATTCGTTGGGCGGAATCGGGGTTCTTGGGGAGATGCAGCGAGAAGGTGCTGCCTTTGTTCTTTTCGCTGGTGACGGTCAGTTTGCCATGCGCCTTCTCCGCCAATTCCTGACATACCACCATGCCAATGCCGGATCCCTTTTCTCCCCCCGTTCCTAAAGTGGATTTGCCGCGGAGTGTGAAGATGGTGTTGATTTGCTCCGGAGTCAAACCGACACCGTGGTCTGAAACGGAGAGGATTTTCTCTTGCGCAGACTCAAAACAGGATATTTCTACAGAACTGTCAGGATATGAGAATTTTATGGCGTTTGAGAGCAGGTTTCTCAAAATGGTTTCCACAAAATTGATGTCTGAATTGATGAAGTTGTTTTCCTGAATGTTCTGCTCAATGGTGATGTTCTTTTTCTTGGCTTGCCCCTCTACCAGACGGATACTGTTGCGGGCCACGGAGTTCAAGTCGATGCGGATAGGTTTGAAAGGCAATCGTCCGCTTTCCCATGACGCCCATTCCAAGAGGTTGATTAATAGTTCGCTAAGAGATTCGTTGGATTGCTTGAGGGCGGTCAATTGCTGCTTTTTCGTGACATCGTCAATTTGTTCATAATGGTCGCAGATGAAATTCAGCACCTGTTTTTGCGAAGCCACCGGATTCTTCAAGTCGTGCGACACGATGGAGAAGATACGGTCGCGCTGGGCACTCAGGTTGGTGAGCTCGATGTTCCTTTTCTTGCGGGCGCGTGCCAGGAAATACAAGGAAATGGCAATGGTGAGAATGAGGGCCATCACGCTGGTGAGTGCGAAGATGACATAGTTGCGGTTGTGCAACTTCACTTTCTGGAGTTCAAGTTCCTGCTCGGTCTCGGAGTTCTCGTATTTCACCTGGTACTCGCTGACCAGCTTCTTGTATTCCTCTTTGTTGAGGGAGTCTTTGTTTTGGGAACTGTTTTCAAGATAAAATAAAGCGCGGTTCAAATCATAGGTTTTCTTGTAAAGCAAGTACAAGTGGTTTTGAATACGCCAGAGTAGGGGCTTGAAGTTAATGTCCTTGCAAAGTTGCTCACCCTCAAGAAGGTGCCTTTCGGCTTCGTTAAACTCGTTGAGCTCCGTTTCGCAAATGCCTAATTGCTTGAGCGTGATTATTTTGTCGATGGTGTTGTGGGTCTTCTCAAAAATCTGAAGGGCTTGCAGGCAGATGTCTTTGCATTGTTTCCATTGTTTCAGGGAGATGAGTATGTCTGCCTTTTGCGAAAGCCGGATGCCGACTTTTTCCGTACGGTTTGCCTTTCTGTCAAGTTCCAGCGCCTCGTTTATGCATTCCAGCGCCTCTTCGTTGCGATGCATGTTGGCCAGAATCTCGCACTTGATGCCCAACCGGATGGCCAGCGCCTTTCCCTGGTCGGAATGGTTGTCGCGCTCCAAATCGATGGCTTGGTTGATGTAAAGCAGGGCCTCGTCCATGTGCTCCGTGGCATAATAGATGGCGGCTAGTGAGTTGAGCGCGCTGCTCTGAATCTTCTTGTCTTTCAGTTCTTTGCCGATGTTGAGGTCCTTTTGGGCATATTGCAGCGCCAAGGAGAAATCTCCAGTCCGCTGGTAGGCCACATTCAATATCTCATAACATTCGGAAAACCAGCGAAGCGAGTCCTTGGGAACGGCATTTTCAGCCGTTTTTCCGCACTTGATGGATTCCGGGAACATGCTTTTCATGTAATAATGGTTCGCCATGCCCAGTGAAACCAGCATGTGGGCGTTTTTCCGGTCTTCCTTGAACCGGGGGTCGATGGCATGGTTGTAATATTCCTCATCTATGAAAATCTGGATGAGTTGTTGGGCATAATGCCCCTGATTGTTGCCGCCTTTCTGGTATTTGGAGTAAAGGGTATCCACATTTGCGGCAAAAAGAACGCTCGGAACGAGCAGAAAGGCAATTGCGAACAGTTTTTTCATCACCTCTGTTTTTAACTTTGCAAAAATAAAAATTATTTTTTTGAAATCTCGCAAAAAATAGTTAGTTTTGCAACTTGTTTAACCAATAACACCAACCTTTAAAATTATATTATTATGGCAGAAATGAATGAACAAACCCCCGAAAAACAAGGATTCTTCCTGAAAATCAAGAATTTCTTCAAAAGATCATCAAAAACGGTCTCTAATAAGGTGGACGATATGATTGATGATGTGAAAGAGTCGGAATATGGTGAGAAAGTTTCCCAAATGGCCAAGAATGTGGGCGACAAAGCACGCGATGTCATAGAGGATGTGAAAGACAGCAAGTTCGCTGAAAAAGTATCCGAAACCGCTAAGAATGTGGGCGAGAAGGCCCGCGATGTCATTGAGGATGTGAAAGACAGTAAGTTCGCTGAAAAAGTGGGCGATGCGAAAGATGTCGTGGTGGAGAAAGCGAAAGAGTTCGGCGGTGAAGTTTCCGATTTCTATAACAGAAAAGTGAAAGGCCTTCTCGGCAAGATTGCTGGCATTCCCGCCCTCTCCAAAGCCGCTGCCAGATTCCAGGCATCCCCTGAAAATACTGATGCGGAGGAAGAGAAACTCGATGGTTTGGACTGCATGGTGGCCCGCATTATCGAGGATGGCGTGATTACCCCCGAAGAAGAACAAGAACTCATCCAGAAAGCCAATGAATTGGGCATTGACGCCGAACAGTTCATGGCCGAAGTTCGTGAGAAAATGAATAAGTAGTCAGGGGACGGGGAACAGGGTTCAGTGATTCCCATTAACCCCTTGTGCCCCATTTGCCCCATTCACCCTTTTAACCTAAATATTTTATGATTAACCCCAAACTCATCAACCCTAAAAGCATCGTGGTGTGCGGTGCGTCAAGTGACATTCACAAACCGGGCGGCAAGGCCCTGAAAAATCTGTTGGAGAGCGCCTTCAAGGGCGAAGTTTATGCCGTGAATCCCAAAGAAGACGAGGTCCAAGGCATCAAGTGCTACAAGCAGGTGGAAGACCTGCCGCAAGTTGATTGTGCCATTCTCTGCATTGCGGCCAAGTTCTGCGCCCACACGGTGGATGTGCTGACACAGCAGAAGGGAACCCAAGGATTCATCATTGTCAGTGCCGGATTCTCCGAGGAGAACGCCGAGGGCGCTGCCATTGAGAAACATATTGTGGATTCCATCAACGCCGTGGGCGGCTCACTTATTGGCCCCAATTGTACGGGATTTCTCAACACCAATTACAGCGGCTGTTTCGACACGCCGATTCCGCGCCTTGACCCCAAGGGTGTGGATTTCATCACGGGAAGCGGTGCCACCGCCGTGTTTATCAAAGAATACGGCATGAGCAACGGCCTGAAGTTCAATAGTGTCTGGGCTGTGGGCAACAGCGCCCAACTCGGCATCGAGGATGTGTTGGAACATCTGGATGAGACTTTCGACCCTGAAAAGTCAAGTCATGTCATCATGCTCTACATGGAGAAAATCGGTGATCCGCAACGATTGCTGAAACATAGCCGCAACCTCATCAATAAGGGTTGCAAAATCGCGGCCATCAAGTCGGGCGGCTCGGCTGCCGGCTCGCGTGCGGCTTCGTCGCACACGGGTGCCTTGGCCACCAACGACGCTGCCGTGGATGCCCTGTTCCAGAAAGCCGGCATTGTGCGCTGCCACAACCGTCAGGAACTCACCACCGTTTGCGCCGTCTTCATGCACCCTGAAATAAAGGGCAAACGCTGCGCCATTATCACGCACGCAGGCGGCCCCGCTGTGATGCTGACCGATGTGCTGAGCAACGGTGGTATGGAAGTGCCCCCGCTCAAGGATCACCCCGCCAGCCCCGCATTGCTTTCAAAACTCTTCGCCGGCTCCTCCGTGGGTAATCCTATCGACTTCCTCGCCACGGGTACCGCCGAACAACTCGGCTATATCATCGACGCCGTGGAGAACGACTATACCGACATCGACTTCTCCGTCGTGATTTTCGGTTCCCCCGGCCTCTTCTCCAACAAGGAGGTTTACGACTTGCTTGACGAGAAGATGAAGACTTGCAAGAAACCCATTTTCCCTGTTTTGCCTTCCATTATCAATGTGAAACAGGAGATTGAGGACTTTATCGCTAAGGGACGCATCAACTTCCCGGAAGAGTGTGTGTTGGGTAATGCCCTCGTCAAAGTGTGGAATACCCCGAAACCGCAACCCGAGCATGTGGAGTTGCCGCAGGTGGATGTGGCTCGCATCCGCAGGACCATCGACAAGTGCGAAAGCGGTTATCTGGAAATCGCTGATTATAATGAACTTCTGGACGCTGCCGGCATCTCCCGCAAGAAGTCTGTGGAGGTTTCCAAGAAAGAGGATGCCTTGGCATTCGCCAAAGAGGTCGGCTGCTCCAAAGAAGTGCCTTTGGTGATGAAGGTCGTGGGTCCTTTGCACAAGTCAGATGTGGGCGGCGTGACGCTGGGTGTCAAGGATTTGGATACGGTGGCCAAGGAGTTTGACCGTCTTATCGTTATCCCCGAGACCTACGCCGTGGAGATGTACCCGATGCTGGACGGTACGGATGTGTATATCGGAGCTATTCGCGATGACAAGTTCGGCCATCAGATCTTCTTCGGTCTGGGTGGAATCTTTATCGAAGTGCTCAAGGATGTGCAGTCCGCACTGGCGCCGATTACGGCAGAAGAAGCCAAGCAGATGCTCACCAAGCTGCGTGGTTACAAGATTCTGCAGGGCGTGCGTGGCCAGGAGCCCGTCAACATCGACCTCTATGCCGACCAGGTGGCGCGCGTGAGTGCCCTGGTGCAGGCCGCTCCCGAAATCGTGGAGATGGACCTCAATCCGCTGCTCGGCAACCCGCGCTATGTGACCGCCGTGGATGCCAGAATCCGCATCCAGAAATAACGCGTTGGCTGATAAGGCTACAAAAAAAGTAGAGATGTTACCTGGTAGCATCTCTACTTTTTTTAAGGGTTGTTAGGTCGTTGTAACCTGTCTTCAATCCTTATTTGAGTTTCTTCTTCAATGTGTTCACAAATCTCTCATTGAATTCCTTGTTGATGGCGGCGGAGGTTGCATTCCAGTCGTCAACAATCTCCTTGGCATCCTTTTTCTCTTTGCCTTTCAAACTGCCGCTGTTGAGTTTGCGGACAGCTTCTTTTTTGCAACGAATTTCCTAAAGTTTAACGATTTTGACAGTCTCGATGCCTTTGTCGGAGACTATCTGCAGTATGTAATTGCCTGCGTTGTATTCAGATAAATCCACAAAAAACTCTTTTTCGCCCACACTTTTGCGGGAAAGCATTTTACCGGACAAGTCAAAAATCTGAACTTCTGTTACCGGTTGCGTTTCAGCGCACACGCGCACACGGCCATGGGTAGGGTTGGGAAAGACTTTCACATTGTTATCCGTATGATCCTCAATAGCTTCAGGCAATTCGGGACCGCGGATGCCTATGATGATGGCATGATTGCTGTTGAATCCGTATGAACTGCAGTTGGTTAGTGCATAGAAGCCGTTTTGCTGTCCGCCCCATCCCCAGTTGAAATGGAAAAAATTGTCGTCCTGGTAACCGTCACAAGTCCAAACATGCCCGCCATAATTTCCGCTCCCCCCGTACATGAAGGGGGCGCCTTCGTCGAGCTCGCTTTTCAGGTAATTGAGCCAGACGCTGGAGGAAAGACTTCCACGCTCAATGTATTGTATAGTAGTGGGATAACGGAAATAATTGGATAGAGCGGATACAATGCGGTTGGAGTTGGCCACGCTTGTGGCCGGACCGTAATTCATGTTTACGGCGACCCCGCAATGATACAGCAGCGTGGCGATGGCTTCAACACAACTATCTGGATGATAAGTGTTTGAAAGTCTTTCGGGCATGTTCTCGTAATGGTAGGTCGTAGCGCCAAAGTTGGCCGAAAGGGTGCCATAATTGCAGTTGTAGGAATGGCTTCCCCTGCCAGTGGTGGGGAACTGCCAATAGCGCATCACTTGTCCCATGACAAGGGCGCCGCAACCTGCGGCAGCGTGCCCGCCATAAGCCGGATCGCCCGTCGCATCAGCGGGACAAAGGTCGTTGTAGTACTTGGTCTGGTTCCATCTGTTGTTGCCCAGCAACGGGGCAACCACCACATTGCCGTCCCCGTCTTTTGGCGCGAGTTCTTTCCCTGACAGCAATGTTTCCCACTGCCGCCGAACAGATTCATCGCTATGTTGTTGTTCGTCAGTTATATGTTGAATGTCTTCCGTATATCCATTCAGGAAAAAACGGATGTGGTCGGGTATGTTTTCAGTGACAAAAGCCCCTTCATCGGAGAAAGCCAAAACAGGTTGAACCCGGTCGTCGCCCGCTACGATGACAAAGCCGTTGGGTTCGAAATTCACGACATAGTAGCTGGGAGCCGAACCGTCTTCGCCGCGGAGCGAAGGGGCGGTGTATGCGACAACGGGGTTTAAGGATTCGGAGGTGTGGTTATATTTCAGGGCAAAAAAATGGGTTGCGACCGCGCGAGCAGTGGTTGTGTCCACCGGTTTGGCGGACAAGGCGCCCGATAATATACTTATTAAAAAGAATAAAATGGAAAATTTCAATTTCATAATACGATGTTTTTTATAGGAAACGGTCTGATTCATAATATGTTGTGTTATTTCTTAAGTTTTTATACAACCAATATATGATGCAAAAATATAAAAAGAAAAAGAGGCATTCTCTACCATACTTATACCAATGTCATATTTCGAAACGAACTGATAAAACGTGTAACGCCGTCTTGGATTTTTTGCACCGTTTTTGGAGATGGTTTGCGGTAACCTGTGACATAGTGGCTCAGTTGTTTGCAGTTGATGCCGGTGGCTTTTGACAAACCCGCAAGTGTGAAAGGCGAATATTTGAGGAAGGATATAGTGTCGAAAACATATTCGAAGTCCAAATTATCAAAATCAAAAATCTCGCCACGGTTAGCATATAATTTTTTCATTTCATCCTTGCTCTTTAGCAAATCTGCCTTGGCTTCGTCTAGGGTTTTGCCTTGCCCGAGCAGCATAAACCCCAAAGAATCGTCATCGGTGTAAATGTCAAAGTCCAGTTTCTTTCCGGTTTCTATGATCGTTTTAACTTTCATGATAATCTCAATTATGTTGATTTATAATTTGACACCTGCCTGTTTGCATATTTTCTCCAATGTCCCTTTCTTCACCTCTTCTGATTTATGGTGTCCCGTCTGAAATTTGTTGCCTGTAATGGGACTGTACCAAATGGGATGGTTGTTGTCTGCTATAGGATAACATCCTGCCTCCCTCAATTTCCTTTCTAATTCAGAATACTTCATATTAATACATTGTTTTCATCGCTGCAAAGATAGAAAAAAATCTAACAAAAATAGCTTTATATATAATATTTTATTTTTCTGGCCCTTTTTGCAATATAGTTCGTCTTATAATCGTTACATTATTTATTATTTTTTAAATGAATATTATGAAGAAATTTTTCTACATACTGATACTGCTTGCAATGGCGAACCTTTTGGTTGCCCAAAACCAATATACCATTACGGGCACCATGGTGGATTCGCTGAACAAGGAAAAGGTGATGTTCGCCACTATTGGTTTGCTTTCCCCGGACTCCACCGCGCAGATGGTGAGCCGCTCGCTGACCGACGCCCAAGGCAAGTTCCAGATGTCGAATGTGCCGGCAGGGGAGTATCGTTTCGTGGCCTCTTTGGTGGGCTATGAGATGCTCAATATCCCATTGATTGTGGGTGGGGGGAGCCGGACTATTGACATGGGGGACATTCCCATGCGCAAGACCAGCACCGATTTGGAAGAGGTGAAGATTATAGGGGAGAAACCGGTTTATATGGTGGATGGCGAGAAGACGCTTTACAATGTCTCGGAAGACCCCACTATTCAGTCGGGCTCCGCCGCTGATGCTTTGCAGAACGCTCCTGGTGTGGAGGTGGATGTGGAAGGCAATGTGACGCTGCGTGGCGTCTCCTCCGTGGAGATCTGGATCAATAACAAGCCCTCCAATATGAATGCCGAGGCGCTCAAGCAGTTTATCCAGCAGATGCCCGCAGGCAGCATTGAGAAGATTGAGGTCATCACCAATCCGTCGGCCCGTTACAGCGCACAGGGTAATGGCGGCATCATCAATATCATCACAACCTCCAAAATCAAGAAAAACAGCTTCTTGAGTTTTGGTGTGCGCGGTTCCTCCACACCCGAAATCACTCCCTTCATCTCCTATGTCTATGCCAACGAGAAATTCTCCATCAGTACTTATTTCCATTATTCCTATAGCATCAATAAAAACAAGAGTGAATCGTTTCGCACCATATTGACGGACGAGGGCGACACATCAACCACTACCCACAGCATCAACCAGTTCCGACAATTCAGTCACGATTTTGGCCTTTACATCAACGGTTCCTACACCCCCGATACGATGAACAGTCTGTATTTCTGGGCGGGTGGTTATCCCGGTTTTGGCGGCTATACCTACTGGGATTCCACCTACCATCAGGAATACATCTATAATCCAAGCAACCGATCCTACTTCAACAACCAGGAACAAAGCATTTTAGGAGGTGGCGGTTATGGCGGGATGTGGTACGAGCACAAGTTCAACAGCAAAGGGCATAAAATCAGCGTGGATATGAGTTTTTGGACATGGGGCAGAAAACAAACCGGAGACGCATCACGCGACTACTTTTATTTGGATCATTTGGACAAGAAGCAAAAACAGCAAAACCGATACCGGTCGTTTGGCCTGGACGCTTCATTGGACTATACCATTCCATATCACAAGGATGGGGAGATAGAAATAGGTGTGTCGGGAGACTATGATCCCCGCTTGAATTATCAGCGTTATGACACATTGGTGTTCTCCACCGGCGAATATGTGCTGGATGAGATCCGTTTTAAGGATGTGCGCAGTCGTGACGGAAGTTTTGACGCCTACGCCACCTTGCAGCATCGCTTTGGCGGTTTCACCCTCAAGGGCGGCCTGCGCACCGAGTATGAAATCTACAATCTGAATGTGCTCAATGCTCCTGAATATAGTGTACACAAGGGCTATTGGGGGCTTTACCCCTCCCTCCATTTAAGTTACCGCACCAAGAATATGCACAACTTCAAGCTCAGCTACACCCGCCGTGTGAACAACCCCGACGGTGATGATTTGTGCACCTTTATCGATTACGGCGAGGATGGCTACAGTACAGGAAATCCTGATTTGCGGCAGACTTTCACTAATTCCATTGAGGCGGGATGGACTAAGTACATCAACAAGTTCGGTAACATCGGCCTCAACGCCTGGTTCAAGAACAGCAAGGATGAGTTCAGTTCGCAGTCGGATGTGGCCTACAGTCCCTTCTTCGGGCGTTATGTCACCTACACCATGCCGGTCAATGCGGGCAAGTCGCTCAACACCGGTGCGGAATTGAATGTGATGTACCGGCTCAAGGCCTTCATGAGCATCCGCTTCTATGCCAACCTGTACTATATGAAATCCTCGTTCCAGTTCCGCAAAGAGGAAACGCCCTATACGGTGGATAATTTAGGGTACAGTTTCCGGTTGAATTTTTGGGCCAAGATGTGGAATGTGTTGGAGGTGAACGCTTCGGCCAATTACAGTTCCAAGAGTGTGAGCATGTTCACGGTCACGCGTCCGCGCTACAGCATTGACGCCGGATTGCGCGCGGAGTTCTGGAAGCGCCGTATCTCCATCCATCTGGATGTACACGACATCTTCAACTGGAACAAGATGGGCACCGACATCAACAATCCTTATTATACATCGAACAGCACCACTTGGAGCAGTTGGATGGGCCGCAGCATTCGTGGCGGCATCACCTTCAAGTTCGGCAAGATGGAGCTGGAGGGCGCACAGGCACAAGCCCAGGGAGGTCAAGGCGGCCAAGGGATGGGGATGTAATGTAAAGAATCTTCTTCTATGAAGTGTGGTTTAAAAACAGAAAAATTCATATCTTTGCACCCTTAAAAAAAGCTACCATGACAAAAAAATACAAAGAAAAAGAGCCTAATATTGCAACAGCGGAAGAACCTGCTGTTGTTTACAACACCGCGCAAAAAAAAACAACCAAGACTGAAAACAATGATATCCCATTGGGTTACATGAGTCTTGAGAGATTTGGTGAAATTTTCCATCAGAAACTTGATGATTGTTATGAAAATTTATCAAGTGGTTGTTAGTGACGAGGTGCTGTCGGAACTTGACAATATTTCCACATATGTAGCCAGTCTCTATCGTCAAGATAGTGGTCATAAGTATGTTAACAGGATTTTAGGGAAATTGGCATCCCTATGCTTTGCAGCAGAGGCATATCCTATAAGTTCATACTCCGTAGCGAAAAAATCACATTCGAAAGCTCGCACCATGTCCATAATCAATCATCGATGGACAGTGATCTTTCACATTGACAGAAATCTGGTAATGATAGATTGCATTATACCTTCAAAGATGATCCGGTAGCGCTTTCGAAAGATTTCAACTGACTACAGTTGTTGTCGGTTGTCATTTTTTCATTGTACATTGGTGCTGCTTCAAAGAATATTTTAGTATCTTTGCACCCTTAAAAAATGAAACCCTAATTATTAACTTAAAACATTGAATATGAGCAACGTTAAGTACGTTTATACCTTTGGGGGAAAGACCGCTGAGGGTAAAGCTGACATGAAAAACCTGCTGGGTGGCAAGGGTGCCAACCTCGCTGAAATGTGTCTTTTGGGCCTTCCCGTTCCCGCCGGTTTGACCATCACCACAGAATGCTGCACCGCCTATTATGCCAACAATTGCCAACTGCCCGCTGGCCTCATGGATGAGGTTTGGGCTGGTATGAAGAATGTGGAGAACATTATGGGCCTCAAATACGACGACGCCGAGAATCCTCTGCTCGTCTCCTGCCGCTCCGGCGCACGCAGCTCCATGCCCGGCATGATGGACACCGTACTTAACATCGGTCTCAGCTCCAAAACGCTCCCTGGCCTCATCAAGAAAACCAACAACCCGCGCTTCGTCTATGACTCCTATCGTCGTCTCATCATGATGTACGCCGATGTGGTGATGGAGAAGGCTGAGGGCATTGAACCCGCTGACGGCAAGGGCATCCGCAAGATTTTGGATGACATGCTAGACGAGTTCAAATCCATGAAGGGTTACAAGAGCGACACCGAGATTACCGCTGAAGAACTGCTGAAACTCGCCGACGCTTTCAAGGCGAAAATCAAAGAGGTGCTCGGCACTGAGTTTCCGGATGACGCTAAGGCCCAACTCGAAGGCGGTATCAAGGCCGTGTTCAAGAGCTGGAACGGCAAGAAAGCCATCTCCTACCGTCGCATTGAAGGCATTCCCGATGATTGGGGTACTGCAGTGAATGTGCAAGCCATGGTGTTCGGCAACATGGGTGACAACTCCGCCACTGGTGTGGCTTTCACCCGTAACCCCGCCACCGGCGACAACCAGTTCTACGGCGAATGGCTGATCAACGCGCAAGGCGAGGATGTGGTGGCCGGTATCCGTACCCCCAACCCGCTGAACGATGAGACCAAGAACGAGCAGAACAAGATGATGCACTCCATGCAGGAGCTGATGCCGGAGACTTATAAAGAGCTTTGCGACATCCGCGAAATTCTGGAGAAAAACTATCATGATATGTTGGACGTGGAGTTCACCATCCAAGAAGGTAAACTCTATATGTTGCAATGTCGCGTGGGTAAACGTACTGGTGTGGCTGCTCTGACCATGGCATTGGATATGTTGCACGAAGGCCTTATTGACGAGAAAGAAGTGGTGATGCGTCTTACACCCGCCCAACTCGACGAGCTGCTGCACCCGATTCTGGATGCCGCCGACGAGAAGAAACACACCGTTATCGCCAAAGGTCTGCCCGCAGGTCCTGGCGGTGCCGTGGGTGTTATCGCTCTGGACAGCGAGACTTCCAAAGCTTATACGGAGAAGAAAATCAAGAACATCCTCGTTCGTGAGGAAACCAATCCCGAAGATGTGGAGGGTATGCGTTCCGCAACCGGTATCCTGACCGCCCGTGGCGGTATGACCTCTCACGCCGCTCTCGTGGCCCGTGGTTGGGGTAAGTGCTGTATCGTGGGTTGTGATGCCGTGAAAATCGACATGAACACCCGCACCGTTACCATCGCCGGCCAAACCTTCAAAGAGGGTGACCTGTTGAGTTTGAACGGCTCCAAAGGTTGGGTTTATGCTGAGGAAGTGAAGATGATTGACGCTACTGAAAATCCTTTGTTCCAAGAGTTTATGAAACTCGTGGACAAATACCGCACCATGGGTGTGCGCACCAACGCTGATAACCCGGAAGATGCACAGAACGCCATCAACTTCGGCGCTGAAGGTATCGGTCTGTTCCGTATCGAGCACATGTTCTACGGCAAGAACAGCGAGAAACCGTTGGAGAAACTGCGTAACATGATATTGGCCAACACGCGTGAAGAGCGCGTAGCCGCCCTCGACGAACTGGAACCTTATATCAAGGAAGCCGCCAAAGGAACGTTGAAGGTGATGGATGGCAAACCGCTTACATTCCGTTTGATGGACCCCCCGTTGCATGAGTTCGCCCCGCAAGGTGAGGAAAAAATGAAAGAGGCGGCCAAACGTCTTGGCATCAGTTACGAGGATGTCAAGAAGCGTGTCGAGTCGCTCCATGAGGTGAACCCGATGATGGGGTTGCGCGGTGTGCGTCTTGGCATTATCTATCCCGAAATCACCCGCGTCCAGTTCCGTGCACTCTTCAGTGCCACCGTCGAGCTGATGAAAGAGGGTATGCACCCGATGTTGGAAATCATGGTTCCGCTGACGATCAACGCCGCCGAACTCCGCAACCAGAAATCCATTGCCAATGCGGTGAAGGAGGAGGTGGAGTCCAAGTATGGTGTCCAGTTCGAGTACAAGTTCGGTACGATGATCGAGATCCCGCGCGCTGCGTTGGTGGCCAACCAGATAGCCGAAGTTGCCGAGTTCTTCTCTTTCGGCACCAACGACCTTACACAGATGACCTTCGGATTCTCCCGTGATGATGTGAACGCTATTGTTAAGACATACGTCGATGAGAAGATTATTCCCGCCGATCCGTTCAACTCTTTTGATGCGGAATGTGTGGGTGAGCTTGTACAAATCGGTGTCAAGCGGGGACGTTCCACTCGCGAGAACCTCAAATGCGGTGTGTGCGGAGAGCACGGTGGCGATCCTACCGCAGCCGAGTTCTTCTACAAGGCTGGCATGAATTATGTGTCCTGTTCGCCGTTCCGCGTTCCGGTGGCCCGTTTGGCAGCCGCCCAGGCCGCAATCAAGAATGAAAGATAATCGATTAGAGATTAGCTGATAAAAAAAACGAATGGCAATCGCCATTCGTTTTTTTTATTGTTTTAACAATTCCGCATCCACCCCAAACAATTTGGCGATGTTGAATGCCTCCATGGGCACTTCGTCGGCGTCGGTCTCCACCAGCGAATAGTCCATGTAGTCGCTGATGTTGCCGATGGTGATGGCTTGTCCCTCTTTGAGTTGAAGTCCTTTCACGCGCAGGCGCCTGCAAGTGGTGTCAATGCCGCCATAGTGTGTTGTAACCAATGCGGTGATGTGCAGTTTTTCAGCCAACTGCAAGAAATTGCGGACCAGTATTTTTCCCTCCTCTGGATTTGTGGTACGGGCAAGTTCGTCCACCAGGGCGAGCACTTTCCGGCCCGCGCGTCCGGCCTTGACAATCTTGTCCACCGTGAGAATCTCCACGGCGAATGACGAAAGTCCGCTTGTTTCCGACTGCTTGTCGCCAATACTGCTGATAATATCGTCCACAACAGTCATAACTGCTTCTTTTGCCGGAATATAGAATCCGAATTGTAGGAGATATTGAGCCAAGGAAACCGTTTTGAGTAGTACGGACTTCCCTGCCATGTTGGCACCCGTGATGAGCACGGCTTCGTTGGAGAATTGTATATCGATGGGTTGGAATGCTTTGCCACGCTCTTTGAGGGCTGCATCCACTTCTGGGTTGAAAAGTTGCATCAGGCGGGTTTCTTGACCGATGATGGGCCGGCAGGCATTCCACTCAACGGCCAGTTTGGATTTCGCCAGCATCAGATCGAAATGGGCCAATGTGTCCAGGTTCTGGGCAATGGCTCTCCTGTATGGTTGCAGTTGGACGGTCAGTTGCGTGCGGATACGATCCTCCACTTTCTGTGCCTGAAAACGGTACTCTTCCGCTTCAGTCGCACTCTTGGCCTGGTCGATGCGCTCGCGCCAGGTGGCCAGTTCGTGGTCGTAGGCCGAGTAAATATAGAAGTGGGGGATATTTGTGTGCTCCGGATCCAGCATCGCCACCACACTGTCCATATTCTCCAGCGGGAAAGCATTACATCCGATGGCGTTCAGATCATCCGATATCCTTCTGGTCAGGATGGCGGTTTTCTTTATCTCAAAAAGTTGTATATCATCTAAAGTGATGCCGTTTTCCAGAGCGGATAGGGTGGGGCGTATGTCGTTGATTTGGTGCAGGTTGTTTCGGATATGGGTGAGCTTGGTGCGACAGTTTTCGTCTCGAACCAACGATAGGGTCTTCTCCAAAAGGTCGAATTCCGCATTCAACGCATCCGCATCCGAGCAGAAATCCAGGTTCAGCAGGTAGTGCCGGCCCAGATTGGAGGTAAGTTGCAAGTGCTCATACACGAAATGCAGCGCGGCGTTTTGTTCGAAAGCGTTTTTAAAAAGCATATCCTAAAAGAATCATTATAAAACCACGATTAATCCCATCCCAAACCTCAAATTCCAAATCTCAAATCCCAAACCTCAAATCCCAAATCTCAAACCTCAAATCCCAAATCTCAAATCCCAAAATCTCACGTCCCACGTCTCAACTCTCACGTCTCATGTCTCACCTCAAGCCTTCTTCAGCCATTTGAAAATCTCTTTCCAGCTGCTCTTTTTGCCGTACATCAGGATGCCCATGCGATAGACTTTGGCGGCGAACCAGACGCAGAACACTAGGAACAGCAGGGCCAGTCCCATGGAGGTAAGCAACTGCCACAGCGGCACGCCGGCGGGCAGGCGCACCATCATGACGATGGGCGATGTCAAAGGTATCATGGAGAACCAGAACGCCAACTGTCCGTTAGGATTTGTGGAGATGGTGGGTATAAGGATGATGGCCAGCAGCAGCGGAATGGTGACCGGCATGGTGTATTGCTGCGAGTCGCTCTCATTGTCCACCACCGAGCCTGTGGCGGCATACAGGGTGGCGTAAATCAGGTAACCGACTACAAAGAAGAATAGGAAGCAAAGTATAATCTCCGTGAAGGAGATGGGGAAGTAGTTGTTGATCTGTTGGAAAATATTGACGCTTTGGGCCATGTCCGGTGCTCCGGCGGCCATTTCTGTGGCGGCTTCCGCCTGGAAAAGGTTGGGCGCCGCTAACTGCACGCATCCCAAAATGGCGAAGGTCAGCACGACCCAAATGGCGAACTGCGTAAGCCCCACCAAGGCAATGCCCACAATCTTGCCGATGAGCAGCTGGATGGGCTTCACAGAGGATATGAGCACCTCCACAATGCGGTTGGTCTTCTCCTCCAACACTCCGCGCAACACCTGGCTGGCGAAGAACAGAATGATGAAATAGATGAAGAAACCGCACATCATGCCGATAACCTGGTTCATCTCCGCAATGTTCTCCCGCTCGTTGCCTTTGTCGTCCACTTGTATGGTGGTGACATCCACTTTGGTGAGTTCCTGCAACTTCTCGAACTTGGCCGGTTCTATGTGCAGAGAATCCTGCAGCAGCCGGTCAAAGAAAATCTCGTTCATCTGGCTCTCCAGTCTGCCCTGCAATCCTGATGGCAGGTTTTTCTTGTAGTACAGGTTGGTTTTCAAACTCTGGCTGTTGCCGAGAATGTGGAACACACAATCGTATTTCTCATTGTCGAAGGCGTCCTGCTTGAGTTGGTTGATGTCGCCCGAGATGTAACTGAATGTGGTGTTCTCCGTGTTCTCAAAAGCGTTGATGAATATCTCAGTGTCATCCACCACCAGCACATTGGCGGTTTGCGTTCTCTCGCTGTGCATCACCAGCAGTACCGGCAGCACAATCACAGCGGCCATGAGTATGGGAAACAGGATGGTCAGGATGATGAAGGATTTCTTCTTGACCCTCGTAGTGTATTCGCGGGCGATGATTAGGGATATGTTGCTACTCATGATTCTGCTGGTTAAAGGTTTGTACTTGTTCGATGAATATCTCGTTCATAGTCGGCAGTATTTCCTTGAAGGATATTAGGTTGCCGTGTTTCATGCAGGAGGATACCAAATCGTTGGATGACTTGCCCTCTGGCAGTTTCACCGAGTAGGAAACGCCATACGGCAGCGTCTGTTTCCCTAATAATACGAACTCGGTCCCCGAAGTGTTCTCCAGTTCGGGATTCTCGGCGGACAAGGTTATTTCAAAGATGTTTTTCTTGAAACGGTTTTTCACATCTAAAATATTGCCGTTCAATATTTTGCGTGCTTTGTTGATGAGGGCGATCTCGTCGCAGATTTCCTCCACGGAAGCCATGTTGTGTGTGGAGAGTATGATGGAGGTGCCCTCCTTTTTCAGTTGCAGGATCTCCTCTTTCAGCAGGTTGGAGTTGATGGGATCAAATCCGCTGAAGGGCTCGTCCAATATTAGGAAGGAAGGTTTGTGCAGGATGGTAGTGATGAATTGCAGTTTCTGCTGCATACCTTTGGAGAGTTCCTCCACGGGTTTGTTCCACCAGTCCAGAATGTCGTATTGTTGGAATTTCTCACGCAGGCGCTTGTAGGCCGTGTCGCGGTCCAAGCCCTTGAGGCGGGCCAGATACATGGCCTGCTCACCGGCCTTCATTTTCTTGTAAAGGCCTCGTTCTTCCGGCAAATAACCAATTTGGCGCACATCTTCCGCTTTGAGCGGCTGCCCTTTGAAGAACACTTGCCCCGAATCGGGATAGGTGATCTGGTTCAGGATGCGGATGAGCGTGGTCTTGCCAGCACCATTGGGACCTAAAAGCCCGAATATGATGCCTTCTGGCACCGAGACAGACACATGGTCCAATGCCACATGCTTGTCAAAGGTTTTGGTAACATTTTCTACCTCAATGATATTCATATACTATTGGTGCTTTTCTTTTTTTTCTTTTTCTTCTTCTTTTTCTTCTTCTTGGTTGGGGTGACATAGAAGTCCGCATTGCTGTTGACGGTGTGCAACAAATCGTGTGTGGTGGCCAGGGTGAAATCCTCGGGAAGTTTGAGTTTTCCTTCGGAAAGTTCCTCAATCTGTCGAGCTATCAAGACATCGTTTACAGAATCACGATTGTATGTCAAGTACATCATTTTCAGATGGTTGGCCAATGGGACGACCAGTATGTTCCGTACATTTTCAGGATAGGAAGCCACCAGTTTGATGATGTTTTCCATGTTGCGCCCATAAGTGCGAAATGTGATGTGATGTTTGTTGTAGTCGGGTTTCACCACCTCCTTGTCCTGAGTTTCCGCCACGGGCTTCGGGAACGGGCTGTCAATGTCTAACGAATAGTTGGACATAATGAACAGATGGTCCCATAACTTGTGCCAGTAGTCGATGGATTCCTGCTTGTTGATGGTGGTTGGGTCCTTCACTTGGTTGAGCTGGTCCATAACGCGGACGATCGCATGGGCGGTTTCGTTCCGCTTGGTGCGGTCCTCGATTTTCATGGCGTCCTCAATCATTTTTTGGACATTGCGGCCATACTCTTTGATAACAAGTTTGTTTCGTTTGGTGTTGTATTCAATCATATATGAGAGATGGTTATTTCAGTTATTTCAAAGGGTGTGCAAAGATATTAAAAATTGCGATATGGTCTATCTTCTGTGGGTGCGTTTGGCCGAAACGGGCAAAGTAGCCAGACTGTCAAGTCGGTCGCGTTCAGCGGTGAGAATGCTGTCGCGTATGGCCTGTTGCCGGGCTTTGTAGGCGTTACGGTACACCGCCACTAATGGTTTCGCCTCGACGCGGAGACTGTGGATCGGCTTCTGGGTGGGCCAGGTGCCATTCCGGAGTTGGGAGGCGGGAATATGATTGCAGAAATCAAGATAGTAGTCCCATGTGCTGTCAAGCTTGCTGTATGGCTTGTAAACCAGTTGTATCATGCCGGCATCCTTTTGGAAGAAATAGGCGCAAGCCGGGTTCCCGTTTGTGGCCACCACCACCGAGGAGTCTTCCACATTGGCACTGATATGCTCCCTGTACAAGTAATGCTTCAGCCACATGCATGCCGACTTGTTGGCATCGTCGTTGCAGTCCAACTCATATTTCGCGTAAGCGTTGTTGAGACCGCCGGAAATCTCGTTGAAATAGACGGAGAAGACCGGCTTGTTGATGACGATGTGACGGATAGGCAGCAAGGAGAGCAATCCAATGATGCCCAGAATCACAAAGTTGGTGTATTTGTCGTTTACCGCCCGCAAGGTGCATTCAATACCGCTCACGGCAAGCAGCATGAATAGCGGATATATGAAATAGTAGATGGCCCACATGGTGTCAGGACAGATGTAGTTGAACTTCACCTTGTGGATGCAGAAGAAAAAGGAGTAAAGGAAGATGAAAATGGAATAAAATTTCAAGGATTTTACGGCTGTCTTGAAGAATAGGAAGAACAGCAGGAATCCGATAAGGATAATGGTCGGAATGGTGATGAAAAGATAGGTGGCAAGATATCCTTTCGGGAAGTTGTCCGGGCCGATGACATGGCCTTTGAACAATTGGTTGCCAGCCAGCGGATAGTTGATTGTCAGCAACTCGAAAGCTTTGCGCGGAAGCACTAACGATTGTGTTAGATGCAGGGTGCAGAGGTAATGCACGGCATATACCAGCAAAGAAAAACCACCCAGTACAAGCAACAGCAAACCGCATGCTTTCCAATATTCCACGGTGTGGATTTTCTTCAAGGGATTGTACAGGAAGAAATTCAGCAAGGTGAAGATGATGAAGAAGTGAAGCAGAACAAATCCGGCATTGTAGGTGGACAGGGCTATCAGCATACCGATGAATATCTTCACACAACGGGAAATGCGGATGACAGGCAGTTCCCTGCAAAAATAGTACATCTGCGTGATGGTGAAGATGAAACCGAACGCGAATGTCACATCCACCATGTTGCTGAGCGAGTAGCCGAAAAACCGTGGCGATATGAACAGGAAGAACGCCGTGAAGAAGGCGGCCCGCCAGTTGAACGCCTTTAAAATCAGGATGGAAAGATAAAGAATGAGCAACCATCCGAAAAAGGCACTGAGCATGTGGCGGATGTTGAACATGTCCGCAATACGGAGCGTTTTGCAAATGGAATAGACAATGAGATCGATGTATTGGGCCTGCGTGGAAGAAAAAGGGTGGTTTTTGTAGGCCTGCGTGTCCCCGGTATGATGGAAATAATTGTAAACCAGTTCGGAATAATGATGCTGCTCAAGTTCTCGTGTGGATATGCCGACATTGCGGCTCATCATGAGCATGACAAACAACATGACCACCATCGATATTAACAGCAGGTACTTGTAAACGTCATCGCCGGTTTTCAGGGAAAAGGAGAATAACTTCTTCTGGACAGAGTACTTGATGTCGCGCTGGTGCTTCTTCGAGAGCCGTATTTCCCAAATATCATCGTCAAACAACTCTTGCGAATACGAAATCCGGTTGGCAACTTGCTTGATGATGTTCAAAAAACGCTCTACTATGCTCGGCTTCTCATCTTTCATTTTCAGGTGGGATTTGACGGAATGTTGGATATAAGGTTTGCAGATATTGTCCGGCTTCCGGACCCAGGTTGAATATCAGATCAATTACGGACAGGTTGGGGGTAAATCCAAAGCGGTCTTCAAAAACTTGATAGTAGGGTGATGTTAGGCGGAAGGGGTAGTCGGATTTGGCGGCTCGCTTAGGGTGGATGAGGGTGCGCAGGTCAGGGTCGGTCGTTTGGCAGTAGTCTGTCGTGAGTTGGATGTCCGTTCCTATGCGGAGCAGTTTCAAAATCGTACGGATAAGTCCCAAGTTGAATTCGAAGAGTGTGTCGTATTGCCGCTCGTAGAAAGGTTGCAGGGCATCCTTGTAGTAGAGGTAGAAGGGACTGCTGTTGTAGGCGGTCTCGATAGTGCGCCAATGGGTGCGTTGCCAGGGTGTGGTGTACTCGATGCGAACATCCGTGATCAGGGTTTCGCGCTCATGGCGTATAACTGGAATGGAAAGTGTCTGCACGCCATTTCCTGACAAGATGCAGACACGATTCCGATAACTCTGTTTTTGATAGTGTTCCCTGCTTTCTATCCATGCCGTACCGCTCATCAGAAAAGCAACATATTCGATGGGAGGCAGATAGGCGGTTGAGAGTAGGGGATAGGTGTTCAAAATCAACTATTTAGCAATAACCATCTTGGTCTTGTAGATGTGGTTGTCGTTGACGATTTCCACGAAATAAATGCCGTTTGAGAGATGGCTGAGATTCAGATTCATATTCTTTTCCAATTGGATGGTCTGAGAGAACACCAGCGTGCCCATAGCATTGTACACATTGCAAATGCCGCTTTCGGACTCGAAACCGCCTTGGACGGTGATGTTGCCGATGCTGGGGTTAGGAGAGATGGAGAGGTTGCGCACCGTCGTGTTGTAATTGACAATGCCGGCGGGAGAGCCGTTGTAGCGCATACCGGGCATGGTGAGTTTTCCGGTATTGTCCGGATCCAACCAAGGTTTGAGTTTGCGGGCGTTATTGCTGTTGTTGTTGTTTGTCCAGGAATAAGACAATTTGCCGTAGCTGTCGGTGCCTTGCGGATAATCGCAAGAACTGGAGCCGGAACTCAAGTCGCCAATAATCAAGCCATTGGCATTGAACAATGGGGAGCCGGAAGAACCTTGCTCGGTGCAGCCCTTGTTGGGGTTGGTGCGCCAGTAAACGGTCCAATACTTATTGTAGGCACCGCCAGGACTGGTTACTTGGCGAGGCAGACTGATTTTTTTGTAGTCGCCGCCCGGGTGGTGGATGGCGGAACCCACGGATGCGGTTCCGGTGGCATCCCAACCGGCAAACACGATGCTGTCGCGGTAAAGTGCGCCCAACGCGCCCGTGATCTTCAACAGCAGGAAGTCGGAACTGCTTGACATGTTGGTCATCGCTGAGTTAAGCCCGGCATTGGCAATCACTGTTGCTCCGTTGGCTACACGGTTGAAATAACCGTTACTGCCTTCGCATGTGAGCGTCTGGTAGTTGAAGTAGAATTTGAAAGTGCCGCCGGTGGTTCCGGTGAAGCAGTGGTTGGCGGTGAGCACATAGGGGGTCTTGTCCTGTCTCACATTGTTAATCATGGCGCCGGAACAAAGGTATGAACCGGTGTTGTCCGTGATGCTGATGCATACTACGGAGTTGATTTGATCACGCCAGCCATAACCTTCAGGACAGTTTACATTGGGGTGGCAATTGCCTTCCGCGTCGCCCCAGTGACCTTTCGGGGAACTGGACAAATGCAGGAAATCACGATAGATTTGGCTGATACGCTCAATCTTGATGTTACCATGGAAAAGGGCGTCGGCTGGTTCGTAATATTCCAGAATGGCCTCGTCACCCATGATGTCCTCGGAAGCCATCAAACCGTCGGTTTCCAGAAAATCCTCGTTGGTGTAGGTGCCTGTGAGCTGTGTGCGGTCACCATTGTAAATGTGGAAAGTGGCACCTTCCGGCAAGTTGAACTGTGAGAAAATCACAGACAACATCATAGCGCCAGGGGATTTGATGGAAAGACGCCACAAAATACTGCCGTCGGCCAAACGGTCGGTGCGGCCGCTGTTTTGGAATGTATAGGATACATTTTGCACGGTTCCGATTCTCAGCGGAGTGCCCTTCTCCGTCAATGCGTCCTCGGCCATGAGCTTGTCCACATCCAGGGCGGGCAGGTCGATTTGGTCGATAGACATAGAAACATTGTTGTGGTTGAAAGTGTAAGGAGTGCCAACCACATCCTTTTGGGCAAATGCAGTAGCCATCAGGGCTACACAAACAATAAATAAGAGTCCTTTTTTCATATTGAGATGTTGTTATTAAAGGCTGCAAAAATATAAAAAAAAATTGTACCTTTGCCCGCTAATTTATAAACCATACCTATGACCGTAAAAAGAAAAGTCAAATTTGAAGGGGCTCCCTTTGAAGGTAATATAGAAGAGCTTATTATTCAGGCACTTATAGAAAAGCAAGGCGTGGATATCCAATGCTTGAACCTGAAAAAAATCAACCATACCTTCTTCGATTATTTCATTGTTTGCACGGGAACATCCAAACCCCATGTGGAAACGCTCTGCGATTTCGTGCAGGAGAAAACCCAGCGTGAGGCAGGTGTGAAACCGGAACATGTGGAGGGGCTTGAAAACTGCGAGTGGATACTGCTCGACTATTTCAATGTCCTGGTGCATATTTTCCAGCCCGAAGCCCGCGCATATTACAATCTGGAAGCGCTCTGGAGCGACGCCGATGTGCAGAAGTTTTAATTTCCCAATGCTGAATTTTATTTATGGCAACAAACAATTCGAATAATAAACGGCCGCAATCGCCATTTGGAGGCAATACCTCAGGCGGTAATAAAAACAAGCCGAAATTCTCATTCGCATATATTTACATTCTGGCAGGTATCTTTCTGATTGCCTATTACATGATGTCTTTGGGCACCTCCCGCGCCATTGAAGTGGCCGACACCGAGTTCAACCAGATGGTGAAAAACCGCGAGATAGACCATGTGGAATATGTGCGGAAGAATGAGCACATGAACATTTTCCTGAAGAAAGAGGCGCTGGAGAACAATACCGCCTATACGAAAGTGAAGGAAAACACCAATGGCCCGCAGTATTTCCTGGTAGTTACCGACCTGCAGGTTTACAATGATAATCTGAAGGATGTGAAGGAGAAGGCAATCCAAAACCGGATTGCGCAGGATTCCACGCTTTCGGTCAACGCTATCTCCGCCGAATACGATTTCCCCACCAAGCAGGATAATACCAAAAGTTGGGGTGGGGAGTTCTTCATTTTTGTGCTGCCCACCTTGTTGATTTGCGGACTCCTGATCTGGTCCATGCGCTCCATGCGTGGCGGTATGGGCGGTCCGGGAGGTATCTTCAGTATAGGAAAGTCTAAGGCGCAGGAGTTTGATGAAAAGTCTGGACAGTTGGTCACCTTTAAGGATGTGGCAGGTCTGGAAGGCGCCAAGTTTGAGATAGAAGAGGTGGTGGATTTCCTGAAGAATCCCAAGAAATATACGGTGCTCGGTGGTAAGATACCGAAGGGCGTGCTGTTAGTGGGCCCTCCGGGTACGGGTAAAACATTATTGGCTAAGGCGGTGGCAGGCGAGGCCAAGGTGCCGTTCTTCTCCTTGTCGGGTTCCGATTTTGTGGAGATGTTCGTCGGCGTGGGTGCCTCCCGTGTGCGCGACTTGTTCAAAACCGCTAAGGAGAAAGCCCCGTGCATCATCTTTATTGACGAGATTGACGCCATCGGCCGTGCCCGTGGCAAGAATGCCCTTTCGAATGCCAATGATGAGCGGGAAAGCACGCTCAATCAGTTGCTTACGGAGATGGACGGGTTCTCCACCAATGCCGGTGTCATCATCATGGCCGCCACCAACCGCGCCGATATCCTCGACCGCGCCCTGTTGCGGGCTGGCCGTTTCGACCGCCAGATCCAGGTGGAATTGCCCAACCTGAACGAACGTAGGGGCATTTTCGGTGTGCATGTGCGCAATCTGAAACTCGGTCCCGATGTGGATCTCGATTTCTTCGCCAAACAAACTCCCGGTTTTTCCGGTGCCGATATCGCCAATGTGTGCAACGAGGCCGCGCTCATTGCCGCCCGTAACAATAAGACACAAATCGAGAAAGAGGATTTCCTTTCTGCGGTTGACCGTATAATTGGCGGTCTGGAGCGCCGCGGCAGTGTGATTTCCCCCGAGGAGAAACGCTCCATCGCCTACCACGAATCCGGACACGCCTGCGTGAGCTGGATGCTCCGCTACGCCTCCCCGCTGGTGAAGGTGACCATCGTGCCCCGCGGCAAAGCCCTGGGCGCGGCATGGTATCTGCCCGAGGAACGCCAACTGACCACCTACGACCAACTGGTGGACGAGATGACCGCCACACTCGGCGGACGCGCCGCCGAAGAGATAACCTTCGGACGCGTCTCTACCGGTGCGCTGAACGACCTCGAGCGCGTGACCAAACAGGCCTATGCTATGGTGGTCTATTATGGCCTCGACAAGAAAATCGGTAATGTGAGTTACTATGACTCCACGGGTCAACAAGAGTATGCATTCACGAAGCCCTATAGTGAGAAAACGGCTCAAGATATTGATGCTCAAATACATGAATTGGTAGAGTCTTGTTACAAGAAGGCGAAAGATATTCTTACAGAACATAAGGAGCAATTGGGCCAGCTGGCTGAACTCCTTCTTGAACGCGAGGTTATTTTCACCGAAGATGTGGAGCGTATTTTGGGAAAACGCCCGTTCTTGGAGGACACCCCCTCTAAGGAACCCCTGCCCCAGGGAGACGAACCGGAAAAGAATGTTGAACTAACCGACAATATTGAATAATATGGCTGAGAACCGTCAATTCGACTCCAGTATCCTGACCGATAAGGAAAGCATACGCCAAAATATCCGCAATGCGCTGTCCAATAAGATGGAAGTGGTGAATGCGGAAATGGATATAAATATGAACGCGGATGTGTATGAGAAAATTGACCATCCGGTGGCCGTTTTTTTAGAGAAATTCCGTGAAAACGGAGGACTGTTCGTGCCGTGCACCAATCAGGACATGATCCAAACTCTGGTCCGGTTGTGTCGCAGCCAAAAGTATGAAACCATACTCAGCACAAGTCCCTTCTTCTCCCAATATCTGGCCAAAAACCAGATTCCGTATGTGACGGCCGTTTCGCCCGGTGAGCCGGCCGATGCCGTTGTGGTGGCCTCCAATGTGCTCATCGCCCGCACCGGTAGCATCGGCTTCGCCCAGCAATTGAATGTGTATCCGTCTGTGAAGGGCCTGGCGCGTGACCTGATCGTGATCTCCCGCGAGCGCTGCGTGTTCTCCGATCTTGACGATGCGTTGGATTTCCAGGCGCGTAAGAATGAGAACAACCCATTCCCGATGACGGAATTTCTTCGTCCCACCCATATAGAAAAAGTGGATGGGAAACCCCAATGCACTCCGATTAATCCTAGAATAATCCTCTTTTTAGTTTCCGATCATGAACCCCAAAACGAAGAATCTGCTCGTTAGAACCGTAGTGGGCGCTGTTTATGTCGCCCTGATGATTGCCGGTGTTTTTGTGTTTCCGCTTATGGCCGTACTGCTCTGTGCGGTTGCCTGCGTATGCTTGTATGAGTTCATGTCGCTGACATCCGGTCCTTCGGACAAGGTCTCCTTCGGTTTCCTGACGGCAGTCACCTTGACCCAGTTCTCCTTGATCCTGCAATTCGGAATCCGCAAAAGTTCTTTCTTCTACAATGCCGCCATCAATACGCTGACCAACTTTGTGGTTATGATACCCGCTATGCTGATGCTGCTCTTGGTGCTGTTGGCCATTGTGGAATTGTTCCGCAAACGCCCAATGCCGTTGGAACACATCGGAGCATCCGTTTTCTCCTATGTGTGGATTGTGATTCCACTCGGTTTCCTGGCCGTGATGACCCGTTTGAGTCCTCAAATTGTGCTGGCATTCTTCCTGATGGTTTGGGCGTATGACACATTTGCCTATCTGGGCGGATCGCTATATGGCCGTAATAAAATGTGTGTCCATATCTCTCCCAAGAAAACATGGGAAGGGTCGGTTACGGGACTGTTTTTCACGATTGTGATGGCTATAATCCTGCCCAGTATCCGCTTCTTCGGCCAGCTTCATGCCCCGCTTTGGCAATGGGTGGTGCTCGCCATCATCGTCGTGGTGGTCGGCACTTGCGGTGATTTGCTGGAGTCCCTGTTCAAACGCCGAGCCGATGTGAAAGACAGTGGTAAGATTATGCCTGGACATGGTGGTATGCTTGATCGCTTTGACTCCATGCTGCTTGCGGCGGTCCCCGCACTCCTTTATGCTCTTTTGGTAATGGTATTTTAGATGAAGAAAAATGTTATTGAGATAAGAGGCGCAAAGGTCAACAACCTTAAAAATATTGATGTTGACATCCCGCGCAACAAACTGGTTGTCATAACCGGCTTGTCTGGTTCGGGCAAATCGTCCCTGGCGTATGATACGCTCTATGCGGAGGGCCAGCGGCGGTATGTGGAAAGTCTCAGCTCTTATGCGCGCCAGTTTATGGGCAAGATGCGCAAACCGGAGGTGAAATCCATTATGGGCATTCCTCCTGCCATCGCTATCCAACAGCGGACCATGTCGCACAATCCGCGCTCAACCGTGGGGACCGTGACCGAGATCTATGAGTATCTGAAACTGCTTTTCGCCCATATCGGCCATACATATTCGCCTGTGAGCGGCAAGGAGGTGCGCCGCGACCATGTGGTGGATGTGATCCATTATGTGGAGAAGATACCCGAGGGGAAACGCGTATATCTGCTGGCCCCCGTGGTAATCCCTTCCGGAAGAACACTGAAAGAACAACTGGCCATATTGAAACAACAGGGATTCAGCAGGGTGGTGTACAACCGGAAACTTGCTGAAATAGACGATTTTCTGAATGGGAAGAAGGCCAACCGCGCCTCTGAGATGTTTGTCCTCATCGACCGTTTTAAGTCGGAAAACATAACCGCCAATATCGCCCGACTGACCGATTCCATCCAAGTGGCCTTTTCGGAAGGAAAAGGCGTGTGCGTAGTGCATACCGAAGGGGAATCCTCGGTGATGCAGAAAACCTTCAGCAATCTGTTTGCCATGGATGGCATTTCATTCGAGGAACCTTCCGTGAATCTTTTCAGTTTTAACAACCCGTATGGGGCATGTAAGATGTGCTCCGGAACCGGCGTGGTTGAAGGTGTGGACGCTGATCTTGTTTTCCCCGACCGTTCTCTCTCTGTGGCCGAAGATGCCGTGGCATGCTGGCATGGGGATGTGCTGAGTGAATGGAAGACTTACTTTATGAAACAGGCCTCCAAATTGGATTTTCCTGTTCATAGGGCAATTGACGACCTTACCGAGGATGAGTTCAATCTGCTGTGGTATGGCGATAAGAAACATAAAGTGGAGGGCATAACCCAGTTTTTCGAGTATGTGGCTTCCCGTACTTATAAGATACAGTACCGAGTGCTCCAGAGCCGTTATCGTGGAAGGGAGATATGCCCCGAATGCCATGGAGCCCGTCTGAGAAAAGAGGCACAATATGTGAAGGTGAATGGGAAGACGATCATGGAGTTGCTTCACATGCCGGTGTCACAATTGAAAAACTATTTCGAGCATTTTAAATACGGCTCCGCCAGCGAGCGGGAAGTCGCTCAGAAAATTGTGGAGGAACTCACCAACCGGGTTACTTTGCTGAATGATGTGGGGTTAGGATACCTTACTCTTGATCGTACCGCCGGCACGCTTTCGGGCGGTGAGACGCAGCGTATCAATCTGGCCACATCCCTGGGAAGCAGTTTGGTGGGCTCGCTCTATATTCTCGACGAACCTAGCATCGGCCTTCACCCTCGGGATACGGAAAACCTGATTCGGGTGCTGAAACGCCTGCGTGACATTGGGAATACAGTGGTGATCGTGGAACATGATGAATCCATAATCCGTGCGGCGGATTATATTATTGATATCGGACCGCGTGCCGGACAGTTTGGAGGCGAAGTGGTGTTTAGCGGCACCTTTGATCAGCTGATGAAGAAAACAGACGACCTTACCGCGGATTATCTGCGCGGTATGGAAGGCGGTTATCCCGAAGACATTTGCCGCTCCATTCCAGTGCCCACACATCGTCGCCGCTGGCGCAATTATATTGAAATCATAGGCGCGAAAGCCAATAACCTGAAGAATATTGATGTTAAGATTCCACTGCAGTGCTTTACCGCCATCACGGGCGTGAGCGGTTCGGGAAAGAGTACCTTGGTGAATAACATACTCTATCTGGGACTTTTGCGATTACTGGATAAGTCGGGCGACAAGCCAGGATCATTCTCCCGTATCGACGCTGATCTGACCAAAGTGAACGAGGTGGTTCTGGTGGACCAAACCCCGATAGGGCGCTCCACACGCTCCAATCCGGTGACCTATGTTAAGGCGTACGACTATATCCGCGAACTGTTCGCTTCGCAACCGCTGTCGAAACAACGCAACTATAAACCCAGTTTCTTCTCGTTTAATGTGGCTGGTGGCCGTTGCGAAGAGTGCGAAGGTGAGGGCGTGATACATATTAACATGCAGTTTATGGCTGATGTGGAATTGGTATGTCCCTCCTGCGGCGGCAGCCGTTTCCGTGAAGAGGCGCTGGATGTGAAAGTGAAAGACAAAACCATTACCGATATTCTGAGCATGACCATCGACCAGGCGATTGACTTCTTCCGTTCACTGCCGGTTACCGACACGACTAAAAACATACTCAAACGCCTCGCGCCACTGCAGGATGTGGGTTTGGGATACCTGGTTATGGGTCAGAATTCCTCCACATTGTCCGGTGGCGAGGCTCAGCGCGTGAAACTGGCTTATTTCCTCTCCCTTGAGGATGACCAGCAATACAAACTTTTCCTCTTTGATGAACCTACTACGGGTCTGCATTTCCACGATATCAATAAATTGTACAAAGCGTTTAATCGGTTGATCGAACGCAACAATTCTGTAGTGGTGATTGAGCACAACCTGGAATTGATAAAATGTGCCGATTGGATTATTGATATGGGACCGGAAGGAGGCGATGAGGGTGGCCGTATTGTTTTTGAGGGAACTCCCGAGAAACTGATTGAACGCAAACGCTCACATACGGCCCAGGTGCTGTATCATACATTGGTCAGATAAGACATAGTTGCGTGTCCTTTATTCCTGTTTTTTGGGGTATATACTGAAAGACCGGTGAAAGAGTGGCGGATTCCAAAAAATAGTGTATATTTGCCCTTCCCCGCCAAAGGGGTGTTTTTATTTTTTAAAATATTGGTAATTAATAACATAAGTATGAAAAAGTATATCGTCTTCACGATGTGTGTGGCAATCTTTTTTGTCATTTTTACAAGTTCAAAACCTATGGCAACTAAAGCGAAACCTAAAAAGAACAAATCCGGTGTCACGATGACCAATCTTGACAAATCAGTGAAACCGACGGCAGACTTCTATCAGTATGCCTGCGGCGGTTGGATGAAACTCAATCCTCTGGGACCTGAATATTCCCGTTACGGCAGTTTCGATGTGCTTGGGGAGAACAATCAAAAACAGTTGAAAGATCTGGTGCAGAAACTCTCCGCCCAGAAAAATCCTGCGGGCAGTATTGAACAAAAAGTGGGTGACCTCTATAAAATAGGTATGGATACCCTGACATTGGAAAAACAGGGCGCGCAACCCATCCAGGCGGAACTGAAGGATATTGCCGCTCTCAACCGTGAGGGCATCACCAGGAAATTGGCTATGATGTCGTTGGAAGGCCTGAACCCGTTCTTCGGACTTTTCGGCTCTTCCGATCCCGATAACAGTGACATGACCATCGCCTATTTGTGGCAGACAGGTCTGGGTATCGGTGACCGTGATTACTATCTGGAGGCAGATCAGCAGAATATCCGTGACGAATATGTGAACCTGATGACCAAGATGTTCCAGATCTCCGGCTACAGCAAGTTGGCGAACTTCCAAGGCCGTGAGAAATCCATGGCTCAGCGAGTGCTGGCACTGGAAACCATGATGGCCAAGAACTTTGTTGACAAGGTGACCCTTCGCGATCCTTATCAGACCATTCATAAATGCACTCCAGTGGAATTTCAGAATATGATACCCGCTATCGATGTGAATGAGTATCTGAATGTGTTGAATCTGAAAAATATTGATACAGTGAATGTTGGCCAGCCGACCTACTTTGCCGGTTTGAACAATATCCTTTCCGTAGCTGATATGGAGGTGATTCGTGCCTACATGGCATGGAATGTGATTGATGCCGCCGCATCCTATTTGAGTGAGGAGTTCGTGAATACCAATTTTGATTTTTACGGCAAAATTCTTTCCGGCAAACAGGAAAACCGCCCGCGTTGGAAACGCGTGATTGGTACAGTGGATGGTTGCTTGGGCGAAGCCCTCGGCCAGATGTATGTGAAGACCTACTTCCCTGCAGAGGCCAAGACCCGTATGGAACAACTGGTCCGCAATTTGCAGTGGGCTCTCGGTGAGCGCATCAAGGCTTCCACCTGGATGACTGATGTGACCAAAAAGAACGCACTGGACAAACTGGCCGCTTTCCATGTTAAAATCGGTTATCCGGACAAATGGAGAGACTATAGCGCCTTGAATATCCAGAACGACAGTTATTATGAGAATGTGCTCCGCGCCCGCCGCTTTGAGAGCGCATACCGTTTGTCTAAGATCGGCAAACCTGTTGACAAGGATGAATGGCAAATGACCCCGCAAACGGTGAACGCCTACTACGATCCCAGCACCAACGAGATCTGCTTCCCCGCAGGCATCCTCCAACCGCCGTTCTTTGATATGAATGCCGACGATGCCGCTAACTATGGCGCTATTGGTGTGGTGATTGGCCACGAGATGACACACGGATTTGATGACCAGGGCCGCAATTATGACCTGAAAGGCAACCTTACCGACTGGTGGACCGCTCAAGATGCTGAGGCCTTCAAAGATAGAGCGCAACTGATTGTTGACCATTTCAACAATATTGAGGTGGCCCCTGGTGTGCATGGTAACGGTTCGTTCACTTTGGGTGAGAATATCGCCGACAATGGTGGTCTGAATGTCTCTTATACCGCTTTTCAGAAAGCCAAAGCCGACGGCGCTATCAAAGGCGACATGGACGGATTCACCCCTGAGCAGCGCTTCTTCCTGGCTTATGCTGGCGTATGGGCGGCCAATATCCGTCCCGAAGAGATTCTTCGCCGCACCAAAGAGGATCCGCACTCCCTCGGCCGCTGGCGCGTGAATGGCACTCTGCCGCACATTGACGCTTTCTACAAGGCATTCAATATCCAACCTGGCGACCCGATGTACCTCGCCCCTGAAAAACGAGCAAAGATTTGGTAGTTTTTCAATTATGGAAAAATACTGACTTTACAAACTTTATAAACTTTTCTAACTTTACAAACTGTTATGACAAACAGCAAACTCGCCGTTATTGCCTTTGGCGGCAATGCTTTACTGAAAAGCAATCAAAAAGGCACATATAGTGAACAGATTGAGAATGTGACTGAAACATGCCGTTGTCTTGTCCCGATGCTGAAAGCCGGATATCGGATGGTGATAGGTCATGGCAATGGCCCTCAAGTGGGGAATGTGATGCTCCAGCACAAAGCGGGTAAAGAAACCTTTGAGGTGGAATCCATGCCGCTGAATTTCTGCGTGGCAGAAACGCAGGGCTCCATCGGCGCCTTGATTGAAGAAGGTTTCCGTCGCATATTTGCCGAAGAGAATTGGGATCGTGATACGGTGACATTGCTTACGCATGTTGAAGTGGACCCCAACGATCCGCTGTTCCAGAACCCGACCAAACCTGTAGGCCCTTATGTCTCTCGCGAGGAGGCCGAACAATATCATGAGGAAACTGGCGACATCTATCGCGAGGATCCTAAAGGCAACGGTTGGCGCAAAGTGGTCGCTTCACCCAAACCCATCCGTATCCAGAACATCAAGCTTGTCCGTCAGTTGGCCGACCAAGGCATTATTGTGGTCACCGTTGGAGGTGGCGGCATCCCTGTTGCTATGCAAGACGGTTATCTCAAGGGTGTGCAGGCGGTTATCGACAAAGACCTCGCCTCTGCCATTACGGCAGTGGAAATCAATGCGGATGAGTTCTACATCCTGACCGATGTGCCTAAAGTCTATATCAATTTCCGAAAACCCGATGAGAAGGCATTGGATGTGATTACCATCGAGGAAGCCAAGAAATATTTGGCCGAAGGCCAGTTTACGGAGGGCTCTATGGCACCCAAAATGCGTGCCGCTATCATGTTTGTGGAAAAAACAGGCCACACCTGCATTATCACCGAGGCCGGCCGTCTGGGCGACGACACCTGCGGCACCCGCATCGTGAAGTAATCCCCAAATGTCAAAAACCTTACGAACTTTACAACATTTAACATTATAACTTAACAATCAGTATTATGGCATTCAATTTAAGAAACAGAAGTTTCCTGAAACTGTTGGATTTCACTCCTACAGAGATCCAATTCATGTTGGATTTGGCTCGCGATCTCAAACGCGCCAAATATGCGGGCACAGAGCAACCCCGCTTGAAAGGCAAGAATATTGCTTTGATTTTTGAAAAAACCTCCACTCGTACACGCTGTGCTTTCGAAGTGGCCGCTTACGACCAAGGCGCACATGTTACGTATTTGGGACCTACAGGTTCTCAAATCGGTATTAAAGAGTCCATGGCCGACACCGCACGTGTGCTCGGACGCATGTTCGACGGTATCGAGTATCGTGGTTTCAAACAGACCACCGTGGAAGAACTCGCCAAGTTCGCCGGCGTTCCCGTATGGAACGGTTTGACCAACGAGTTCCACCCGACTCAGGTTTTGGCCGACTTCCTCACGATGAGCGAGCATGTTGACAAACCGCTGAACCAGGTGACCTACGCTTACCTCGGAGATGCCCGCTTCAACATGGGTAACTCTTTGATGGTGGGTGGTGCCAAAATGGGTATGGATGTCCGCATCGTGGCTCCTAAAGCCCTGCAACCCAGCAAGGAACTCATTGCAGAATGTAAGAAAATCGCCAAAGAAACCGGTGCTAAGGTTACGGTTACCGACGATGTGAAGAAGGGCGTGAAAGGTTGCGACTTCCTTTATACCGATGTTTGGGTTTCCATGGGCGAACCTGTTGAGGTATGGAAAGAGCGTATCAAGATGCTCAAACCGTATCAGGTGAACAAAGAAACGATGAAACTCACTGGCAATCCGAAATGCAAGTTCATGCACTGCCTGCCCGCATACCACAACCTTGAGACTCAGGTTGGCCGCGATGTGAACAAACAGTTCGGTTTGGATGGCATTGAGGTTACGGAAGATGTTTTCGAATCCGAGAATTCTATCGTGTTCGATGAGGCTGAAAACCGTATGCACACCATCAAAGCCGTTATGGTTGCCACATTGGGTGACTAATATATAATAAATGTAAGGAGCGTGTTTATACGCCCTTATATTTTATGAAAAAAGCAGGGACGAATTTCGCCCCTGCTTTTTTTATATCGGTATGATGATAGATTTTATTGTTTGACGATTTTGGTTTGATAGATAACCTGATGGTTGTCCATGATACGGATGGCGTAGGTGCCAGCCGGAAGTTCGGAGATGTCCATGGTGGAAGTGCCGGCTTCAACCTTGGTTTGGTGAATAATCTTGCCATGGATATCAAACATTTGGAAATCAAATTGTTTGGGAGGTCTTACCATGGATGTGACATACAGGAATCCGTGGGTGGGATTGGGATAGATGACAAATGCGGGTGCTTCTTGTACAGCGATATCCATGTATTCGGGTACAAGTTTTATGTCTTGAACCGTGCATTGGCCATCCGTAACGGTCACATTTACTGTTTTGGGAAGATAACCCTCGGCGGTATAGGTTACCGAATAAGTGCCGCCCTTGATGGGACGATGGTAGTTGCCGTCCGGAAGTAGGGAGAACACATGCGAGTTGTCCCTGTCATGATTGTTGACGAATACTTTGGCCTCCACAGGCAAACCGGTAATGGTGTCTGTGACAATGCCCCGGAAACCGTTCAAAGATTCCTCAATATAGTCAAGCAACGCTTTGCGGGTGTAATTCCAATACTTGTAAAGATTACGAGAGGAGACTACCTTGTCGGAACTCACCTCGAGGGTGACTTCGCGGCAGTTCTGGAAATAGGTGAAATAGTCTTGTCGGGAACCGGTGATGGTGTACCAGTCTCCACCTTCTGTAACCCCGCCATACATATCTTGGAAATACCAGTAGTTCTGGCTGTGGCAGGTGTTGGCAAAATTGTGGCCAATGTGGTTCCACCAACTGTCGTCCGCATGCAGTTTGTCCATGGATTCCCAGGTATCCCAAGGATAGTTGAACACCTCGGCGCCGCCATGTAAGTTGGCCGACATGGTGAAATGGTGTTGTGCGCCAAATTCCATCATGGCTTGTACTTCCGCTGGATAGTTGGTGTTGTTGTTATTCTGACCGGCGATTGGGTAAGAGCGGTTCAGGTCATCATCAGTATAATTGTGACGGGTACTATAGGGCGACTCGTTCAAGGAATCATTATGATTTCGGTATGTGCCGTCCGGATTTTCCAAAGGACATATCCATAAGTCCACATTGTTGACAATGTTCTGCACTTGAGGATCGGAATCGTAGTTGCTGAGAAGATAATCAATGAGACGAAGCATGAGGTAATATCCGGTCACTTCATCGCCATGCATGGTGGAAGTGTAGAAGAATGCGGGTTTGTTGCCGCGGTTTTGCAGGTCATTGCTGATGTGGGCGACCAATATCTTGTGGTTGGCGGCGGTGTTTTCCAGTATGGTTTCAATATGGCAAATATCGGGATGCTTGCTCTGAAAAGTGTCCATGGTTGCCAGGTAGGTGCTGTAAGTGGGGTAGCGGTCCCATGCGCTTACCAATTGTTGATAGGTGTGCGCCATTTTCACGCTGGCTTTGGATCCGGATACGATGGTAAAAGGGTATCCCAAGGAGAGAAAACGACCGTATTCTTTGCTTCCAATGCACAGCCGCACGCGGTAACAATCGCCATTTTCAGGAGTAACCTTGTCCACGGAGAAATCTTTGCAAACCTGTTTCAGCTGCTCTTTGGAGAGATTGGTCTCGACATAGGTTTCAGGCCATTCGCTGTTGAATGGTAGCAAGGAATCAACCTGGGCGAAAATTGATGTGGAAATCAGTATGAAAAATAAAAAGGATAGAAATTTTTTCATTTAAAAATTTAAAGTTGTACTAATTTGTGTATTTCGTTGGAAAGATTGTCGGAAACAGGTACCAAGGGCAGGCGGAGCACATTCTTGATCTTGCCTTGTGCCGCGAGAATGGCTTTAATGCCGCTCGGATTGCCCTCTTTGAAACAGGCCTGAGAGATGTCAAAGAGCTTGTCGTGATACAATCGGGCCTTGATGAACTGGTCATTCATGGCCAGATGCACCATGTTGGCGGTTTCAGCGGGATAGGCGTTGGCCAGCACGGAGATAAGGCCGTCCATGCCAGCTGCCATCAGGGGCAGTGTGATGAGGTCGTCGCCGGAGATGACTAGGAAATCCTTCGGCTTGTGGTTCAGCAGATAGAGGATTTGTTTCACATTGCCGGAGGCCTCCTTGATGCCGATGACATTAGGGTTGCTCTCCGCAATGCGTATGGTGGTTTCAGCCAACATGTTGCAAGATGTTCGCCCGGGCACATTGTATAGGATGACGGGTAGGGGAGAACTCTTGGCCACGGCCTTGTAGTGCTCAATCAGTCCCAGTTGGCTGGGCTTGTTATAGTATGGGGTAACGGAAAGAATGGCGTCAATGGGGAGTTTGCAGGCATCCTTGATGTTGGCCAGGATGCTTTGGGTACTCGGACCGCCAAGTCCCATAAGCATGGGGAGCCGACCGGCATTTACGGAGGCAATGCACCGCACGATGTCCAGTCGCTCCGATTTCGACATGGTGGGATACTCGCTGGTGGTGCCCAAGGCCAGCAGGTAGTCAACCTTGTTCGTGATCAGGTTCTCCACCAGCTTTTCCAGATTTGGAAAGTCCACCTTGCCGTCAACAGTGAACGGAGTGACGACCGCTACACCAATACCCTTGAATTTATCCACACTATTTGTCATAACCGGTAAGCATTTTGGTGTAGGTGTATATCTCTTTCAAATAAGATTGATTGTCTTTCAGCGATTTGTCCATGAACAGGTCGTAGAGTGTGCTGTTTTCCGGCTCGCGTCCGATGATGAATTTGGCGTTCGACAGGGATAGAATGGCTCTCACCGGCAGGTTGTAACGGTAGTTGAAGTCAATCAGCACATCAAAGTCCTTTTGGATGAAATCTTGCACCTGTACCATGGTGGGATTCCCGTACCAGTTCAGGTGTTTGTTGGAAAAATAATCGGCCGAGAGTTGCTGCAGGCAGAAAAAAGGCACTTCTTTTTCGTTGATGTATCCGATGAGTTTGACATTCTGTCCGGTTGCCTGCAACATGCTGAAGACACGGAATATATCCTTATAGGAGTTCTCATCGGTGATTTCACACAAAATGCCTATGGTTCTCGCTTGCTGCAAAGAAAGTATTTGGCGCTGTCTAACTTTCTTGTTTTCAGTAAGATACTTCTGTAGGAAATAGTTTTTTATTTTGGAAAACATAGTGGCCGTATGTATATTTTAAAAACTTGCAAATATACAAAAAAAAATAGCGGCAGCAACCTGCCGCTATCAAACCATTAACCTATGTAAGATAATCGAAAACTATTCATGATAGTTTTTCAAAATCGTATAGTGCTTTACGCAGAATATTTTTTTTTGTTACAAAATTACAAGATTTTCTTTGATTTTTTTTGCAAAGGAGGTGTTGGCGAAGTGTCCGGGCCTGTTGGCGACGATCTCCGCGCGCAGCGGTAACCCCAGTAAATAGAGGTCTCCGATGAGGTCGAGCAGCTTGTGGCGTGCCGGCTCGTTAGGATGTCTCAAGGTAATGTTGTTGAGCACATGATCGGGGGTTACGGTGATGTCTTTTTTGTTGAAGAATTCCGCCAATTGCTTTAAAACGGCTTTTTCGGGTATCTCATCCACGAAAACGATGGCATTGTCCAGGTCACCGCCTCGGATCAGATTGTTCTGGATGAGGAATTGCAATTCGTTGAGAAAAACAAATGTGCGGCAGTTATAGACATCCGGATAAAAATCCTCCAGATTGTTCAGTACGGCCTGCTGTTTGGAAAGCACTTTGGTCTCGTAGTCCACATTGACGGTCATCTTGAAATGGTCGGCGGGTTTGATGGTCAGTTCAACCTGCTGTTCGGGAATGGAGAATGTGATTTCCTCCTTAACGGTGGCGAAATGGCGTGGAACATTTAGTTTTTTTATGCCAACTTCTTTGATGAGTTCGATGTAAACTCTTGAACTCCCGTCCAATATGGGCGTTTCGGGTCCCATCATCTTGACGAGTATATTGTCCAAGGACAGGCCGGACAATGCGGCCATCAGGTGTTCGATAGTATATACCTCTGCCTTGCCGTCTTTGATGGCGGTGCCGCGTGAGGTGTCGAACACGTTTTCAGGGATGGCTTTTACTACAGGACATCCTGGAATGTCGGTGCGCATAAACTGGATACCCGAGTCGGCGGGTGCCGGTTCGAGTGTGACAGTCACTTGTTGGCCAGTGTGTAATCCTTTTCCCGATATGGATACCGGGGATGCGATAGTGTTTTGATAATTCATTATGATGGTTGTGTTTACTATGATTCTTACTTTTGGAGGTCTTTGACCTGTTGGAATAAATCCGGTAGTTTACGGCGATAGACGATGAGCCTTTTTTCCTCGTTGAGAGGAATAGCGGGGTTGCCGAGGTACATGCCGCGTTTCAGGGAGTGCGAAACACCGGCTTGTGCACCGATCACGGTTCCGTCATCCACGGTGATGTGCCCTGCCACGCCGGCTTGTCCGGCCAGGATGCAGTGCTTGCCAACCTTGGCGGAGCCGGCAATGCCCACTTGCGCGGCCATGCCTGTGCCCTCACCGATGGTGACATTGTGCGCGATCTGCACCAGATTGTCAATCTTCACATTGTCCTCAATCTTCGTGGACCCCATGGTAGCACGGTCAATACAGGTGTTAGCGCCGATTTCCACATTGTTGCCGATGACCACATTGCCAATTTGCGGAATCTTAAGATACTGTCCGTCCTGTGCGGCAAAGCCGAACCCGTCGGCGCCGATAACCGCTCCAGCGTGCAGGATGCAGTCGTTGCCGATCACGCAGTCGGCATACACTTTCACGCCAGCGTTCAGCGTAGTGCGGTCGCCAACCTTCACGTTGTCGCCCAAACATACCTGGGGATATATGCGGGTGCCATTGCCGATGACCACATTTTCACCAATGCTGACAAATTCGCCGATATAGACATTCTGTCCGATTTTGGCGGACTCCGCTATGCAGGCCTTGTCGGAAATGCCGACCTTGGCGTTCTGCATCATGGTTTCCTGGTAGAAGTTCAGCAGTTTGGCGAAAGCCAGATACGAGTTCTCCACTTTGATGAGCGTGCAAGGCACCTCTTTTTCAGGAGTGAAGCTCGCATTCACAATCGCTGCGGTGGCTTTGGTGTCGTATATGTAATGGGTGTATTTCGGATTGGAAAGAAAAGTGAGGCCGCCGGGCACTCCCTCCTCAATTTTGCAGATGGTGGTGATTACATCTTGAGGGTTTCCAACCACCTCTGCTGCAAGTAATTCTGCAATCTGTGAAACCGTATATTTCATGTGCGTTGAATTTGGCGGCAAAGATACATTTTTTTGGTGAATTGGGGCGCATAGGGCGAAATGGTAATTGGAATGAAAGGTTAAAAAGGGTAAAGGTGGAAGGGTGTGGGGAGTTTGTTTGCTGGGGTATGGGAAAAGGGTGGAAAAAATATTTTTGAAAATGTTGGATGGAAAGATAAAAAGTGTATTTTTGCACCCGATTTCAAAAACGAAACCCGGAGAGGTGGGTGAGTGGCTGAAACCAACAGTTTGCTAAACTGTCGATGGGGAAACCTATCCGCGAGTTCGAATCTCGCCCTCTCCGCAAAACAATCGAGTGATTTTTTTTTCACTCGTTTTTTTTTACTATCAATAATTAATTATTACGGATTTTTTCTATTAAAATTTTCTAAAATTAACAAAACTTAATTGTTCATTAAAATTATAGTTATGAAAAGATTTTTTACTCTGTTTGCAGCCATGTGTCTGGTAGTGGCATTGAATGCTCAAAATGTTGATTATCAATTACTCGGATTTGTTGATAATGGAGACCAGCCGAGTCTGATTGAAGAATTGCGTATTGGTATGAACGAGGATCTCACAGTTAATCTTGCCATTGTGAACAATGGTCCTGATGAACTTGCATCTGGTGACTCATTAAAATGTACGATCTCGGTAAATGGATTGTCTCTGGCACAAGGTGGCTATAGTTATGCCCAATTATCACAATATGAGTTGTTGACTGTTGGCTCAGCTTGGGTGGCTCAGCTTGGCCTCTTCAATGCATCCGTCATGGATGCCTATCCTCAATATTTCGGAAATGAATTTGATCTCTGCATCACATTGAGTAATAACATTGCTACGGATTCAGATCCTTCTAACAATACGAGTTGCATCCGCGTTTATCGTGGAGATGTGGGCGTTGAGGATTTTGTGTCTGACGTTATTAAAGTTTATCCGAACCCTGCCACGGATGTGATTAATGTTGCCAATGCTGAAGGTGCTCAAATCAGCGTTTTTGACATGAGCGGTCGCAGAATCTGCTTTGTAGAGAGAGCTTCCGCTAACGAATCTATTGATGCTTCCGCTATCGCCAAAGGCATGTATATCGTTAGAATCGTGGACGGTAAGAATAATATCACAACCAAGAAAGTCAGCGTTGTCCGCTAAACGCATACACTAATAAATTCAAGGCCCGCATGCATGCGGGCCTTTTTTGTCTCGTAAAAGCGGTTGTCGGATTGACTGATCAGTGAACAATTGGGAAAGAATATGTAAGCAAGATTACTTATTTCCCAAATACACAACCACCACACCTTCTGAATGCAGTTCAATGGTGAATTCGTTGCTCAGTGCTTCGTTCAAACTCCCTTCCCAAAAATGCTTGAAACAGCGCTTTTTGACTGGATATTTCAATCCGTGGAATGTCAAAGGAAGGTGTTCGTTTTTACAGAACACGGATACTTGCTCTCCGGGAAAAGAGGGAATGTTGGTGGTTTGGCGGATGGCCAAAAAACGGCCATGGTCCGTTATCATCATTAAATCCAATTGGTCGCTATAAGTGGCCATGATGCTGAGGTTGGCAATGAAATGATCATCGCGCAAACCGTTGCACCCTATCATTGCGATATGGTCCAGATGTTTAGCCAGACAATATTTTAGGGCTTTCTGAAGGTCGTTGTATTCAGTGGCTTTGTCCTGGTGCGTACAATGTTGCCAGCATTGCAGTTCCTCAGCATTAACCGAGTCAAGATCGCCTACCAGAGCGGTCGGTTCAAATCCGGCGGTTGTCAGTTTGTGCACCGCTCCGTCGCAACATACAATCTCCTTGGCATTGCGAAGGATTTCCAGCGCGGTATCCCCCGTTGGAAACGCCCCATTAGCTACAATAACCGTATGGTATTGCCCTGCGATCATATCTAATAGATACTTGATAATCGTTTATCACTGAATATCTACATCCATTTCACTAGATTGAAATCCTGGTCGTGCGGAAGTAGTGGGTTCTGTGGAATAATGCGGATGGCGCAGTTCCACAACCCCACATCCTTGGCATCCATCTCAAAATGATAGGTAGCGGTATCGTGCTCCTGCTTGACAGGAACAAAAGGATATTTGGCGAACAGGCGTGTCCTGCTACGGTCGTCAGCGTCAGTGAAGACCAGTTCAACCTTAAGGTCATCCGCCGTCAAAGCGCCAGTCTTGATGGTCAGGGTCATGTCCAACTTCTCACCCACATAGAAGGTGTTGTTGATGCGGTCTTCAGACTTGAGCGACACGCATTTGATCATGCTCCAGTTGGCCAGTACCTTTTCCTTCCATCGAAGCAGATTGCGCGCTTCGGCAAGGTTGTTGCCCGTTAAAGTGTGGTAGCGGGATTCCAGTTTATGGTAGAACTTCGTATAGTAGTCGTCCAATTGGCGTTTCATGGTGTAATGGGGCGATATATGCGAGAAGCATTTCTTCATCATCGCCACCCATTCGGTCGGAATGCCAAGATTATTTCGGACATAGAATGCGGGAACAATCTCTTCTTCAATGGTGGAATAAAGTGTGGCGGCATCCAGCTCGTCCTGCAAGCGGTTGTCTTGGTAGGTGATTTGCTCCTTGATGGCCCAACCTGCACCAGGCACATAGCCCTCGGCCCACCAGCCGTCCAGTACACTGAAGTTGAGTACGCCGTTCATCACGGCCTTTTCTCCGGAGGTGCCGGAAGCTTCTAACGGTCGTGTTGGAGTATTGAGCCAAACATCGCAGCCGGAAACCAGTTTTTTTGCCAGAATCATATCGTAGTTTTCCACGAAAATAATTTTGCCGACAAATTCGGGCTTGCGTGCCAGCTCAATAATACGGGTGATGAGGTCTTGCCCAGCTTTGTCGTGCGGGTGCGCCTTTCCAGCAAACACAAACTGGATGGGATGCTCTTTGTCGTTGAGCAATTCGTGCAAGCGCTCCTCGTTCATGAAGAGCAGGTGCGCGCGCTTGTATGTGGCGAAGCGGCGGGCGAACCCGATGGTGAGCACATCGTCGCGGATGGCTTTCAGCGTGTTGTTGATGAGGGCGGGCGACTCGTTGCGGCGGCGCATCTGCTCGTTGAGCATCGGTTTGATGTCATCAAACATTTCTTTGCGCAGTTCCTGCTTGATCTGCCAAATACGACCGTCATCCACTTGTTCGATTTTATTCCAGAAGTCGGGGTTGGAACGATCGGAGGCGAATTCTTCACCAAACACCTCATGGTGCAGTTGCTGCCATTTTTTGTGCGCCCAGGTGGGGTAGTGCACGCCGTTGGTCACATAACCGATATGCGACTCTTCGGCAAAACGGCCCTCGTACAGGTCGGCGAACATCTCGCGCGACACACGGCCGTGAATGCGGCTCACACCGTTGATTTCTTGCGAGAAACGGCAGGCCAGGATGCTCATGGAGAACTTGTCGTTGGTGTAGTCGTCACGCTTGCGGCCAAGGCCCATGAAGTTTTCCCAAGATATGTTGTATCGTTCGGGGAAACTGGCGAAATAGGTGCGCATCAGGTCTTCGTGGAAAGCATCATGTCCGGCGGGTACGGGCGTATGGGTAGTGTAAAGCGATGAAGCGCGCACCAATTCCGTGGCCACCGACATGTTTACATGCTCTTCCTGCATGATTTGGTAAACGCGTTCCAGGCCCAAGAAAGCGGCATGGCCTTCGTTCAAGTGGAACAGGGTGGGCTTTTCGCCAAGGAGGTTCAGCATCCGCATGCCGCCAATGCCGAGCAGCATCTCCTGCTTAAGTCGGTTTTCCACATCGCCGCCGTACAGGGTGGCGGTGACACCGCGGTCCTCATTCCAGTTCTCGTCAAAATCTGTGTCCAATAGGTACAAGGGGATGCGACCCACATCCACACGCCAAATACGCGCGTAAAGCGTTCTTCCAGGCAGGGCAAGACTAACCTTTTCCCATTCCCCGTTTTTGTCCTTTAACGGTGTAATGGGAAGTTTTGAAAAACTTTGCGGCGGATACAGGTTGACCTGCGCGCCGTGGGCGGAAATCTGTTGGGTGAAATAGCCGTAACGATATAGTAAACCAATACCAATCATGTTCACATTGCTGTCAGAAGCCTCTTTGAGGTAGTCGCCAGCCAGCATTCCCAAACCACCTGAGAATATCTTAAGCTCGTTGCTGATGCCGAACTCCATGCTGAAATATGCAATTTTTCCCTCAGGACGTGTGCAAGGCGTGTCCATGTACGTGCGGAAATCGTCATATACTTTGTCCAGTCTTTTCTGGAAAGTCTCATTTCCGGTAAAGTTTTCGATCCGCTCTAATGGGAGAATCTGAATCAGATGAATAGGATTCTCGGCACATTCTTGCCATAGAGTGGGACCAGCGATCTCTTCAAACAATTCTCTCGCCTCATAATTCCAACTCCACCAGAGGTTTTCGGATAACGATTCAAGTTTCTTGAGCGATTCAGGCAGATGTGACTTGATGGCGATACGGTGCCATTCAGGTTGCTCCATATTGCTGTGCTCCACAATCTGGCTTATGTTGGCAGTCTTGGTTTGATACTGGTCAAAGCGAAGTTCGCTCTTGCTTAAAGCCAAGGTGTATGCCTTCTTATAGTTGTCATACAGATTCGTCCACAATGCTTTTTGGGCAATCTGAATGGCAGTATGGCTGAGGTTGTCCTTCGTCTGTTTGTTGCATTGGCTGTAAAAGGAGATAGCCTTGGCAATATTGTCCACAGTCTCCTCCTCGTTGTAGTCGTTGCGGTCGATGACGGTGACGCTCTGCTGTTCGCCAAATTGGTCGCGCACCCACAAACCGAAGCCGGCTAAGGACGTGGTGACAGTGGGTATTCCGAAAGCGATGCTCTCTAACGGGGTGTACCCCCACGGTTCGTAGTAGGAGGGAAACACGCTGAGGTCAAAACCAATCAGCAAATCGTAATAGCTGAGGTTGAAAATTCCGTCGTTGCCATCGAGATAGACAGGGACATAAACCACTTTCACATGGTTTTCCGGACTGTTGTAAAGTTGATTTTCCGCCAATGCTTTTAGGATGGGGTCGTTATATGGATCATGCAGCACATGGGTGGCGAAGTCGCCCGTGATGGGAGCGTTACCAATTGGCTGTTGCATGCGCTGAAGCAAATCCACCCGTTTCCCGCTATTGCCGGCAGGCACGGTAAGAAATGCCACAATAGTGCGGCTGGGGTGTTGCTGTGACAGCTTCGACAAACTTTTGATAAAGACATCAATACCCTTGTTCTTGAATTCAAAACGGCCACTGTTGATTACCAACATGGCATCTTCAGGCAGTTGTTGTTGCATCAGCGAGGAGGCCACATGCAGCAGGGTTTTGCGTGCGGCGGCGCGTTTGGTTGTGTATTCGTCGCCTTTCGGCACAAAGTCATCCTCAAAACCATTGATGGTAATCACATCCGCGGGTTTGCAGAAGAAAGCGTCGCATTCCTTGTTGGTGATGTCACTGACGGTGGTAAAGGCATCCGCATGTTGTGCAGAAAGGGATTCGAGGGAATATTTGGACTGCACACCGAAGCGGCAGGCGGTCTCAATCGGGTTGTATTGCTTGATGTCACTGTACAAAGGAAGTCCGTTGCCGGCAATGCAGCGTCCGAGCACGGTGGCGTGGGTGGTGAACACCGTCGCAATTTGTGGGGCGGTATCTTTCAAATACAAAATACCTGTGCCCGTCATCCACTCATGGAAATGTGCGATGATTTGATCCATGGAGTTGCAGTAGAAATTGTAGAAACTCTCAATCACACGCCCAGCGGCGTAACCGAACAGAGCGGGCTCGATGTAGTCCCACTGTCCTGAAATGGAATCTAATTTGTAGTTAAGCCAGAACTTGGTCAATATTTCGTTCTTTTTCTCGAAGAAAGGCGTGAAATCAACTAAGAAAACAACTGGCGAACCACAAATGCGCCAGCGTCCGATCCGGACTTTCAAGCCTTCGTGTTGAACAACATCACGCCAATTTTTGTATAGAGAAACATCCTCGATAAAATCATCGCTATGTTCTTTGGATAGATCAGGACCTATGCAGATATAGTTGTCGTGTAGATTTTCCACTACAGTGGCGGCCTTTGTGGATAATACGGTATGGATACCGCCTACTTTGTTACAGATTTCCCAGGCGGTTTCAAAAATGTAATCAGCAATCATATAGTGGGTTATTTTTTTAGGGTGCAAAGATAATAAAAAGCAATGAATTTTTTTTTATTTTTGCAAACTATTTTTAACTTATTGTACAAACATAAAATTTTGAGATATGAATAAAATTATCACTGTTGAAGAAGCCGTTTCCCATATTAAGGACGGAATGACCATTATGTACGGTGGCTTTTTAGGCTGCGGTACTGCTGTGAAAATCGTTGAAGCCATCGCCAAGAAGGGCGTTAAGAATCTTACCCTTATCGGCAACGACACCGCATATCCGAATAAGGCAATCGGTATGCTGATTTCCAACCATCAGGTCAAGAAACTCATCGCTTCACACATCGGCACGAATGCAGATACCGTCCAACAATTTAATGACAAGGAACTTGAGATCGAATTCGTTCCCCAAGGCACATTGGCAGAGCGTATCCGTTGCGGTGGCGCCGGATTGGGCGGCATCCTCACCAAAACCGGTCTGGGAACCGTTGTGGAGGAAGGCAAACGCAAAATCGAAGTTAACGGTGAAGAATATCTTTTGGAACTTCCGTTGCATGCGGATGTCGCTCTTATCGGAGCAAGCATTTGCGACGAGATGGGTAACAGCATCTACAAGGGCACTACCCAGAACTTCAACCCGATGATGGCTACTGCTGCCGACCTCGTGATTGTGGAGACGAAAGAACTCGTTCCCACTGGATCCATCCCGATGGAGAATGTTCATACGCCTGGCGCATATGTTGACTATATCGTGAAATAATTCAGTTGACAAAAACGGTATAATAGACAAAAGTAGTTGGTGAAACAGTGGTTAAAGTCCTGCACATCAACAGAATATAGTAACTTTGATGAAAACGTTTTCATCAAAGTTACTTTTTTATGTCAAAAACGAGAAAAGAAAGG
>Ga0247611_10000144_pt1 | contig 147088 bp, 252 predicted proteins | sample 177DNAGHGhighgp2_FD_192422 | JGI IMG/M metagenome (GOLD analysis project Ga0247611, IMG submission 192422) | Sheep rumen microbial communities from Palmerston North, Manawatu-Wanganui, New Zealand - 1770 DNA GHGhigh gp2 | ecosystem: Host-associated > Mammals > Digestive system > Stomach >...
ACTGAGATTTAGCATTAACCTTAATCTATGACAAGTATCAACAAGATAAACATCACAACTTAAAGTACTCACCGCTGCACAAAAACTATTTATATCCTTCATTGTGTCAAGTCTTATTCTATTTCTCATAATCTTTCCTCCTTAACTTTCCATTATACTTCACGCCGGCTTACCAAAAATTACCATTCTTACCAAAAATTGGTAGGCCGGCAGTAGTATATTTATGCTTCAAACTCTAAAAAAGTCAACGTACTTAGTAATTTTACTACCTAGTCCAGTATCCCTCTTTCTTATCTTATGCTTCTTCAAATAAGTTCTATATCTTACTGAACCTAGGTACTGCTTATATCCCCTCTCAAAATCTATTGGACAGTAATCTATATAATCATGAAAAGCATCTACAATAATCTTCTGAGTATTACCATAACGATATGCTTCTATTTGCTTTGCCTTTTTCTTTTTAATTCTCTTGTTCATAAAATCCTCCTTTTTTAATATTCTTTAACGTATATTCAACATAGATAGTTTTTCTATCTATAACCTTATAATTATTCACTACAATAATTTTACTATTTATCATATGTTCAAGTATATATTCTGGATAAAGATAAAGAGCCCCGTCAGGACTATCAATACACATTTCCGTTATAAACTCACAATGTATATAATTTTCATTTCTTCCTTCTTCATAATAAGGTAAAGCAAGAAAGAAAAAATTATTTAATCCTAAAGGAAGAAAATCATCTATGAAACGATTGTTAGGAATTGCTGTTTTATCTTCATAAATTATTTCATAAGTTTCTCTTAATCTATCTATTTCAGCCGATGAAATTCCTTCAAACTGATAATCATTAAATACTTTCATTAATACACTCCTTCTTCTGTAAAATGGCGCTTAATGCTGTCTAATGATACTGGTTGATAATTATGCCGCTCGACACACATACAAGCAGAGTTCTTACCCCAAGTTTTGTATAGTGGACTGTTGTGAATATGACCATATGCTGAACAATACATTTGATTCATTACAAAAGGAAGCGGCTCATGGGATAGTACAAGATAGTCCATAATAATGATTGGATGGTCATAAACTTCCGCAAATCCGCAGTCTCGATACCATTGATTTGACCTAGTATCATGATTGCCTTTTACTAGATATATTTTTCCATTCAGGTGTTCTACTATTTCAGTAACTTGCTCCTTACTTCCGAAACCAAAGTCGCCAAGATGATATACCTTGTCATCTTTCTTTACAGACTGATTCCAAAGTTGTATTATCTTCTCATTCATGCTATTAACATCATTAAAAGGTCGATTACAATAGTCAATTATCTTCTCATGGCAGTTACCAGAAATGGGTATCTGCTATGAACCACGTATTAGATGGTGCTCCCATTTCTATTCGTCACTCCTTTCTATTACCATATTCTCTTATCTTATTAATATCTCCTGCTGCCCTTGATGCGCCGGCGCAAGCTATTTGAGTATAGCGTGATTGCCATTCTCCATAGGAGATTGAACCGTTTAGATATTCCCACATTAGCTTATTTATTTTGTCTAAACTCTTATAATGTTCTTTACCTGCTTCTTTAGTTAATTCTAAAACAAATTCTTGATATTTGTTCATAGTGTTCTCCTTTCTTTATAAAATAATTATACCATAAAACAAATAAAAAGTCAAAAAGAAAAGTCCTAAATCAATTAGGACTCACTCGCTTTTCATCTACTATATTAAATTTCTTTTTAAAATCATGATAGTTTAAATCAATACTATCTCCAACTTTTGGCACAGTTTCATCAATATTAAATTCAACAGTATATACTAAGTTAGTATTTCTTGCATAATACTCTACTTTATAGTACTGATACTCACCTTCTGAAACATCTACTGTTATACTATTTACACTCACTACATCATAATGATAAACTTCAATATTGTTCTTGTAAATATTGAAAGGAACTATTGTGTCAATCATTATCACAGAAATCAATCCAACGATGGCATCTGATGGACTTTCTATCAGAAAAATAATTTCAAGTATTGTAGCTGCTAATGCTAATATACCTAAAAACATTACTATTCCTATTGGCATATTATCTCTCCTTTCTTTTATAATAATATTATATCATATAACAAAAGAAAAATCAATAGTTCTATTGCTAAAACTATTGATTATCTTAACCTTATGAACCACCTTTAGCTGTTTTCCTTTGTAATAAATTTGTCTTTCAATAATTTAATTATTTCTTTTTTACTTAATGTATAAGGGATTTCCAATAAAGAAATTTTTTCTCTATTACAATATTGTCTTTTAATTTCATCATAATGCTGCTATTTTTTAAATCGCTTTTCTCCACCAAAGAAATCTACAGGCTAATAATGTTGAATTCCTTGATATTCAATACAGGTATTAAAATCAGGTAAATAAAAATCTATATAAAGCATGTTATTATTATCTCCTCTTAATTTATCATTAACATACTAATACTAATATCTTATCTAATAGTTTTCTAAAAACTCTTTTATCCACATTTCCCCTTTAGATGTAATGCATCCACAACTAGAAGAAAGCCCCTATCTTAAAGAGGCTCCATCAACACTTTTAATAGTGCCGCAATTCAAGCATTTACATTTCCAATATACTTTATGTTTTTTTCTTCGTGTGTTATCTCTTTCAATAACATACCAATTATCAAAAGTTTTTCCTGTTAAATCAATCAACTACCGCTATGTAGTTAATTCTTTAGCAAGGCAGCCACAACTTTGCTTACTTCCAGATTTTAAAGTATTTGTATTTGAAGTTGTTATATTACCACAGTCACATTTACATTTCCATATTCTTTGCTACTTTTGAGAAGGAAGTTGACCGATAACTTTTAAACGTCCAAATCTTTTACCGATTAAACTTTCTTCTTTTTTCTAAAACCATGGGTAAACATCTTGTATTTCTTTGGTCATAGTAGAATTCCAACTTTTATATCCTATTTTTCTATAAAAGTCACTTAAACTATCACTATTATTATATATTTCTCTTAGTTCTTCTTCTGAATATTTTTCCCATTTTTTCATTTAATCACCCTGTACGTTGATTATAACCATATTGATTTGACTTATAGAAGCCAATCCAATACTTCTCTTTCTCTGTCTATTCTTCTTTTGGACAAACTTCTACAATTTCCCAAGTATAATTTTCAAGTCCATCTTCAAACATAGCATCATATAGCTAACCTTTAATTCTTTCAATACCACAGCCACGCTTTGCATGGGTACGCCAACGACTTAAAAAGTTAGTCGTCTTACCAATATAAACTTTCTAATTATTTATATTAGTAATCTTATAAATACCACCTTTATCCTTATTCTCGCCAAGTACTCTTTTAAATAATTCTTCAAGTCTTGATTTATAATATGTTTCATAAATAAGTTTAAGTAGTATCTCTGGCTTTGAAAAAGAAGTAGATAATGCTTTTAACTTACTAATATCCTACTTTTCAATTTCACTTACTTTAATTCTATAAAAGTCTGCCTATTCTCTTTTTCTTTCATCTTCCTTAAAGCGAGCAATAATTTCATTTTGTCTAGCTTCATACTTCTCTATCTCTTCAGTCAATGCCGCCTTTCTCGAATTTATTTGCTCGCTCACGACGAAAAAATCATGAGATAATGCCTCTTTCTTTTCTTTATAGTCTTCACTTAACTTAGCTAATTCAGTATTAAGCCTATGCTATTCTTCCACTATTTCTTTTTCAAGCATAGCTTGTCTAGCTTGCGCCGCCGAAGCAACTTTTTCGTTGAGTTCTTTTTCATTCTACTCATATTTCCATTTGAGTTCATTCTCTCTTTTCTTATAACACTGTTCAATTGTTGCTTGCTATTCAGAATAAAATCTATTAAGATTTAAAACCGAATCTTCTATAGATTCTTTCTATCTATTATATTCTCTTTCAAGCTATTCTTTGCGCTCTTTGTGCCGGCGCTCAATATCTTCATTAAACTCTTTTTCAACAGCATTTTTCTTTTCGACTAAACCCTATATTGCTTTTGCCTACTCACGTTTAAACTATTGAGTAGGAAGCTTCTTTATACTAAGGCGGTCAAGTAAGAAAAATATTGCTGCGCCGGCGCAGAGTCCAATGAGAATTGCAATAATTACCATTTCTCCTCATCTCCAAATTCATACTCTGCGCCGCAGTCACATATACATAATCTACAGCAACCTAGTGGACCATTACCAATAAAGAACTTTAACTTATGGCCTTTGATATTACCTCCTTCTTCAAGAATATGAGTATAATACCAATTCATAATTTCATTAGCTTTATCCATATCCATAGAACGGTCCTAATATCTACGTGCTTCAGATAAAGACGCTTGTAGCTCTTCTATCTTTTTATTCTTTTCTTCAAATATATCATCATCAGAGCGTGAGGCTTGCTTAGTAAGTTCTTCTGCTTGCTTTTCTAATGTCTTTTCCATTTCAGCAATATAATTAACAGTTCTCATTAATCCTTCTTTATTATCTGAAACATCATAGAACTTATTACGCCAAGGATGATAATGAGCATGACTGTAATGCAAATTACGTTTATCTTTCATATATTCTGTAGCTTCTTTTAATAATTCCGCGCCATTTTTCTCATATGCTTGGCCGGCAAGGTATTCTTCTGCATAATCCATATAAGTTGTTATAGGGTCTGGCGAATTACGAAGCGCTTCGTTAAATTCGGGGTCAGCGGCGAGCGCGTCGTTTACTTGCTAAACTGTTGCATCACTCATATCTATTATTTTATCAAGTATATCAGCCATTGTCTTCCTCCATATTATAAAGTGCTTGAATTAATTCTTCCTCAGATTGTGGGATATGTCCTTGTTTATGACATTTAAGAATAAGTTGATTCATAAACTCAAGGTCTTTCTTCGCAGGCATATAACCACAAGAATGAGATTCATCACAGAAACCATAGTGTCTACACTTAGGCTTTAATATATTCTCTTCTTCTATTAAATATCTCCATTCATCTGAATATTTACTTAGGGCGGCAGCAATGTCAGTCATTAACTGACGGAACTCCCAATACGCACGACTACACATACGTACTTTTGCCATATCAATAAGCGCTCGTAAGTTAGTGCGGTATACTACTTTAGTACTCATACCAAGAGGGAGCAGCATTGCTGCATCTTCACGTTTTATTTTATAATCCTTTTCCAAGCGCTGCGCCGCCGAAGCAATATTTTGCATAGTACCATTGTACAAAGTTGCAGCAGGTGACATTTCACCAAGCGCCGGCGTAATGTAATCAAAATCATTGTAGTCAATGTAGCGAGTGGACGCCTGGAGCTTGCTCGGCATACCGGACTAGTGAGTATATAACTCTCGGATGACTCTAGCTGAATAGCCATCAAGAATTAGAAATACCTATGCATACTCTAATGTCTTGCCATGACCAGAACGAAGGCATTCAAGTCCTCGCTTATAGTTCTTAACAGAATCGGCTGTCTTTGCTGACCAACACTCGCCAGCAAATTCGCCTGCGAGCTTTAAAGGATTTCTTGTTGTTTCACTATGTACTATTACAGTTCCCATTAGTCGTCTTCACCTCTACGAAGTTTTATTCCAGTATTAGTTGGTAAAAAGATACGAAATAGTATCATTAGTCCAAAAAATTGTACTTTACTAAGTGCTGGTAAACCAAAAATTGCAACTGCAATCCATTTCCATAAGTATACACCAAGACATACCTCAACAAAGATAAGTAATGCCCAAAATAATATACCAACTATAATAGAAATTGTATTTTCCATTTTAACCTCCTATTTTCTTTCTTTCTGCTATTATCATTGGCAAATCAGTAGTATTAATTGGTATAAGACTATGATAGCCAAGTGAACAATTAAGGACTCCATCTTTATATATGGTATCCATTGGATATTTCGACGCCGCCGTAGCGACGATAGTATAATTATCTATTTGTTCAAGGTCATATTTAATTCCACGCTTTGCCGGCGAGATTAGTACTGTATAGAACTCATTATTAAATGAACCTCGATAAATACCTGGCGCATTCCATACTTGACGAAAGATGCGTTTATAAGTGTCTTGTGAAAAATGAGTTTGCTCTCTTCCATCTATAATATCACAAGTTTGAGTAGGATTGAGTGGTGCAAGTAGTTGTTTCAATTCTTCTGCCGTTCCAGATGTTATATCACCGAAGAAAAGAAAACAATCTTCAGGTGAAGTGCGGGCGGCGAGCATGTTGTTGATTATTGTAGAGTTATAGGTATCTACTGATATACTGAATTTGTCTGCAGACTTAGGGTTTGAGAAGTTTGGGTCTGCGACAAGAAATGTTTTGGGTTTGGTCATAATATCCCTCCTTTATTTATTATTATTATAGCATAGAATAGAGGAAAAGTCAAATAGAAGAAAAGCGCCGTTCATCGGTGCTTTAAAATAAACTATTTTCTTCTTGAACTTTTTTCGCCGCAGCCTTCATGTCCTTAATTAATTGCATATATTCTTTCTTTTGCTCTTCTTCTGTTTTAGTCTATATCGTTTTAGCTTTTTCTAAAAATTTCTTTAATAATTCACTATCATAAATCTAAATTACTTGCCCAATTTTATTGGCTTCTTGTCTTAAAGTTTCAATACTTATTCTTCTATCTATAGGAGATGAATAAAACTCAAAATGATTCTTCGGTTTTTCTTCTATATATCCTTTATCAATAAGTTCCTACTTTGCCTTACGATATGTACTTTCTGCTAGTCCATAACTATTCTAAAAATCTTTAGGGCTTAATACAAATTCCCAACCATCTTCATTTTCAACTAAGTACAAATATAATTTAAAGGCTGATGGGGTTAAACTCTTCGCCGCCTCTCTTATTTCTTCAATACCTACATACATAAACTTCATTCCCTCCTGTTTATATTTCGGCTTATTTATTCTTCCAAATTTCTAATTTGGACTACTATTAAAAGTCCTTAAAAAATCATTTGTATTCATATAATCACCATTCCCATTGTATTATCCATTCCTTTTTATAAATAAAGTAGGAAGGAGGGTGGGAATGGTTAAACCCTCAGAGTGGCCGACTCTTTTCTTCCTACTATTTATAAGTGATAAAATTATAGAGATACTCTAAAAATTTGCGCTAAAAATTTGCGATATTTTTCTGCTTAACTCTATCAATATGGAACACTATCTATTTTGATAGAGAGTTCTAAATTTAGCAAGAACTCTATCAATTTATGCTAGTAACTCTCTATTTTTAGAACAATAACTCTCTAAAAATGGAACAGTGACTCTCTAAAAATATAATAGAGAAATAAGAATAATAAGAATAAATAAGAATAAAATAAGAATAAAATAAGAATTTGAAAGCTAACGCTTTCAAAAATTTTTTTCTTTAATATTATTATATCACACTTCAAAGTAAAAAGCAAGTTGTTGCAATTATCCTACTCCGTGCCGGCCTACCACTCTCCCTACACTTTGCGCCGCCACCCTAGTAAATTTTCTTAATGTGAAATTTTACTATATCGACTCTAAAAAATTGCTGCGCCGGCGCTAAGTAAAAAGAAAAGGACTTATTGTAAAGTCCTTTTGTTTAGTACTATTAATCTTCTATCTTTGCAAATTTCTTATAGAACTTTCCTAATTCACCAAGTTCATCGAGAGATACTTCTCTAAGTATCTCAACTTTAGAAGCTCTCAACTTACCATCTGACCTATAAGGAGCGACAAGTTCTGCGTCTTCAGGTACTCTTACTTCAAGTATTGCGCAGTCTGCTGAAGTAAAGTAATTATCAAGTGCCCATTCAATGGTAGCAACATGGATTCCTTGCCCACAAATTTGTTCAGGGTCAGAATTGTAATCATCAGGAATAGCAAGTTCTCCAACTCTGTATTCATAGTCCTCATCATAAAATGAATAATATCTATCATCTTTCTTATAAACACACTTATAATAAACTCTATTAGGACTAATATACTTTCTTGGGTCACGGTACATTCCATTATAATCATTATCAAGATAACAATCTATGGATATTATTTCAGTGCCACCTTCAGAAATTAAAGTTTCTATTTCAAAAGGAAAATCCATACATATTAAAGACTCTTTATCATAAATGTATAAGCCTTTTGTAGGAAGAGTATGTTTATAAGGATTTAGGAGCCTATCTTTATTAATATTAATGGCGCATCGCTGGGTTTTTAAAGCCACTCTGTCTGAATAGGGATAAATCCTACAATTGCTTGCTTCAACCGATGATTCATCATATGGATAAATCCAATTGCCATCAAAGGTTTTTATTAAAGATTTATCAAATGCCCATATACTTCCCGAATCCTTAGATATAACTATACTATTATTATAAGCCTTTATATGAGGGCTTTGCATGTTAAGTACATCAAGTTTACTTTCATTATAGCAAAAGACGGTTATAGGCACTTTATTATAGATTGTAAGAGTAACAGCAGCTTTTTTAGTTAAATAAATTCTACTTGTATTTATTGACTCATTTATGTCATATACTCCACCAGAAAAACACATTGCATACAAATCAGAATTTTTTAATCTACCATATATCTCCACATAGACATTATCAGGTAACTCAGGAAATACCGCAGTAAATTTTTTCCAATTAAAATCTTCTGTCATATAAAAGTATATTTTATAATATCCTTCTTTTTCACCAAGGCTTTTCGCCACTTCATTTAATTTATCCAATGAATTATAAACAGTTTTAGCACTTTCAAATATCCTAAACTCCATCTGTCTTCCTCCTTTTCATAAAAGCAATATACACTTGTTTTCTATTAATAAATCTATTTTCTAACTTCCATCCTTCTTCTATTGCCCTATTAACCTCTCTATCAAAAGCTCCTGGGTAAGGATTCTCAATTGTCTTATACTCATACATAATCGGCCTATCCTTCCTCGGTCTCTCCATCTCTATTGGCTCATCTATCTCCATTCAATACTTCCTCCTTTATTTTTTCTATATTCATTATATCATACCTTATAAAAATTTTCAATAAGTCTGTTGTGCCGCCCTAGAGTTATTGTGCATTTTCAACAAAAAATCTCACTAAAATTCTACGCGCCGGCGCAGAGTACTGAGTACAACAAATTGACACTTAGTACTACCTAGCTCCTAGCAACTTGACTTTTGCCCTATACTATGTTATAATATATATACAAAATAAAAAGGAGGTCACCCTATGAAGTACTTAATAATAATGACAGCTCCCTCCCACCACTTTATGCATGAGCCAGATGATTTCATCCGACCATACTTAGTTGAAGCAAGTGATGAAAGGGAGTTTAATGAAAAGGTAGAATATGCAGAAACATTGTTTGTAAAGGAGTACAATGTTCCACGAGTAAGTGTTTAGCTTTTACTTAAATATAAGGTTAAATAATTAGAGATAGGAATATACTTCGCTACATATAATTAGAATTGTAGTGAGGTGAGATTATGGCAACAATAGAAGATTTTGAATGTCCACTTGCCGTGCCGCACCATGTGGAAGTTACAGGTAGTAGATGGAGTGAAATAAAAGATGATTACATTGCTGGATAGCCAGTAACAATAGGTGATAAAACTTATACAAATACCGATGATATTGTAATTTTTATCAAAGATGAATGATATTACCCCTGAAGTACTCAGGGGTTTTCTTTTTTACACTTCGCCGTCCTAGGGTTGTTGTACAATTTCAACAAAAGTTTCAAGTAAAATCTTGCTGCGCCGGCGCTAAGTACTGAAATTGACTACTTAATCATTGATTGTAATATAGCACGTTGTACTATCAAATGATGATTTAAACGTGAAATAGTGCTATTTACAAATGTAGAGTAACTCACTAAGTAACGGGCCTAGCTTATCAAGTGATGTTACAGTAGCAATATAAAGATTATCAATTGTAACTAGTGGTTCTACTTTGAGACTATGGAGTACTTCATCGAAGTAGGTATAAGCAGACTAGTTATGTGTTGATAAAATTTGAATATGTAACTTCATCAAATTCCTCCTTTCGCTTTGGATTGATTCAATTATGTAATAAATTGAAGCGAAAGTAAAGTAATTAAGTTTGTCAATTATAGAAGTTTTATGTCAATAAGTTGGTTGGTAGAGGTAGGGAGAAACAGTTGAATATATGAATAAATTATTAATAAGTTAAAACTTTTTATTAATAAAAAATTCATATATTTAGTTGCCTATGGTGAGTAATAGTAATTGATTAGTTGACAAAAATTGATAGTAAAAATTAGTAGAATTGTATAAAAATTTAGGAAAAGATAGATAGAACTTTTATAGAGAATACTAAAATATTACTTTATAATAAAGGAGGGATGCTATATGCATACTTATGAAGAATACAATGAACCCATTTAGAAGCTAATTAAAATAATGAGAGATGATTATCCTAATGGTATTGAGTTATGTATCAATAAAATTGGAGCAGATTTAAAGAATAATTAGACTATACAATGTTACCTAGGAGAAGATTTTATTAAGGAAGAGTGTGGTAATGGAGAGTTGTCTATGGAAGAAATTTAGAAAGGAATGAAAAGTATGGGATATTAAATAGGTAAAATAAAAACTCCCCTAGTAATAGGGGAGTTAAGTATTATTCATCGTAATAACCGATGTCTACTAAATAATCGTAAACATCATCTCTAATTCTTAAAGGGACATTTTCAAGAGTTTTAAGTCCTTTCATAATTAAATTAGCATATATCTTTACCATTTAAATCACTCCATTGACTCATAAATGTCACAAAGTGCCATTTGAGTATCTAAAATATCCTGTTTTAAGCCGGCTATTTCTTCTTCTAATGCGGTCTTATATTCAATTGTATCAGGATTAATTTTTTCATCTGTTTCCTCATATGTATAAGGACAAGGATTAATATCCACTGGTTCATCATATACTAAGCCAGTTTCAACTTGAAGTAGCTTAAAACCTTCATCAGAATAATGTTTAACTAAAGTATCATTATTCAAAAATTCTTGTAAAATCATAAGATAACCTCCTTTGAAAATTCTATTAAATAATAGAAAATATCTATTTCAGATATAAAGTAGAAATGTCTTAATATATACTCTAGAAAAAGTAGACTATTTGATTTTTATACTAGTTTATGATATAATTATAATAACAAAATAATAGGAGGAATGTAAATGAAATTATAGATACTAGTACCTTAGTATAATGAAACTAAAAAAGATATTGAACCTTTATTAGATAGTTTAAAAATTTAGCAAAATATAGATTTCAATGAACTTGGAGTCATTATTGTTAATGATGGTTCAAATATATTCTTAGATGAAGAGTGGTTAACATCTTATCCATTTAAAATAGAATATTATAAAGATGAACACAAGGGAGTTTCTGCTACTCGTAATGCCGCCCTTGATAGAGCAACTGCAGATTATGTAATGTTTTGCGATGCTGATGATATGTTCTATAATGCTTGCGGATTGTGGATAGTATTTAGAGAAATAAGTATGGGAGGTTTTAATGCTTTAATTTCCGTATTTATTGAAGAAACTCGCAATCCAGAAACAAATGAAGAAATTTATGTAAATCATGAAATGGATAGTACTTTTGTTCATGGTAAGGTTTATAGAAGATAGTATTTAATTGATGAAGAGATTAGATTCAATCCTGAATTGACTATTCACGAAGATAGCTATTTTAATTTCTTAGCTCAGCACATTTCTTCTGGAGATAATGTAAAAATATGTATGAGTCCTTTTTATCTCTGGAGATGGAGAGATAATTCAGTATGTAGACATGATGAAAAGTATATTTTAAAAACATATAATAATATGTTAGATAGTTCTACTGCATTGGTTAAAGAATTATTATCTAGGAAGAAAAAAGCACTTGCAGAAGAAGTAGTGACTGGTATGATAATGGATGCTTATTTTACTATGAATAAAGATGAGTGGATAAATCAGGAAAATAAGGAATATAGGGATAAGACTGAAAAAAGATTTAAGGAATATTATTTAAAGTTTAAGAAATTATTTGATGAAATTGATAAGTAGAAAAAGACTTAGATTATAATGGGAATAAAGAATAGAATGTATATGGAAGGATTGGTAATGGAAAGTATTACCTTTGATGATTGGATAAAAGAAGTTATGAAGTGGTAATAAAATACCCCTAGAGGAAACTCTAGGGGTTTTCTTATGGGATATAAGATGTAATACGGTTTGAATAATAAGTCCAATTAGTTGCTGATTTATAGGCAGATACTAATGATGAGGGGACATATATGCTGCCAAATGAGCCTGTATATGTAGATTTTGACATTGGAGTACTAAAGAAAGCATTAGAATTAGATAATGTACAAACAGATGTAGATAAAAGATATAATGATATTAATGAAGTACAAGACTAAAAAGCATAATAATCAATAGAAGTACAATTAGGGAAGTTTACTGATGTTAATGAAGTACAACCGTAAAAAGCACAGTAACCAATAGCAGTACAATTAGGGAAGTTTACTGATGTTAATGAAGTACATTCCTCAAAAGCATAATTATCAATAGTAGTACAATTAGGAAAACTTATTGATGTTAAGGAAGAACAAGATTGAAAAGCATCATCACCAATGGCAGTACAGTTAGGAAAATTTATTGATGTTAATGAACGACAACCTGCAAAAGCATAATAACCAATTATATTTTGCTCTCCTGTATAATGTTCAATGGTTTTATTTATAATTGACATAGAATTTTCATCTATAATCTCTTTATCTACATAATAAATCATATTCCCTTCTATATCTGTTATTCTTTTTTCTTGCCAATTATTTGCATTCCAACTTCCAGAATTTTTATTAGTACATTGCCATAAGGAGTTATTATAAATACAAAAACTATTTATCTCATAAGTTTTTAAAGTAGAATATTGTTCAGCCAACTATAAGCGAAGAGCTTGGTCAACTAGAGTATAAGATATATTATTAAGTATAATTTGCTTTATTGCCATTTAATCACCTTCATATGCTGTAATACGTTTTGAATAATAAGTCCAATTAGTTGCTATTTTATAAGAATTTACAAGTGATGAAGGAACATAAATGCTACCGAATGAACCTGTATATGTAGAATTTGACATTGGAGTACTAAAGAAAGCATTAGAGTTAGATAATATGCAAACAGAGGGAGATAGAAGATATAATGATGTTAATGAACGACAATTTGAGAAAGCATAACTACCAATAGTAGTACAATTAGGAAAACTTGCTGATGTTAATGAACGACAACCTGCAAAAGCATCATTACCAATAGTAGTACAATTAGGAAAATTTATTGATGCTAATGAAGCACAATATTGAAAAGCATAGCTACCAATAGCAGTACATTTAGGAAAATTTATTGATGCTAATGAAGCACAATATTGAAAAGTAGAGTCACCAATAGTAGTACAATTAGGGAAAATTGCTGATGTTAATGGATTACAATATTGAAAAGTAGAGTCACCAATAATAGTACAATTGGGAAAACTTATTGATGTTAATGAATGACAAGACTAAAAAGCATAGCTACCAATAGCAGTACAATTAGGGAAAATTACTGATGTTAATGAATCACAATACCAAAAAGCAGAGTCATCAATAGCAGTACAGTTAGGGAAAATTGCTGATGTTAATGAATAACAAAGTGCAAAAGCAGAATTACCAATAATAGTACAATTAGGAAATTCTATTGATGTTAATGAAGCACAACCTGTAAAAGCACCCTTATTAATACTACTTATAATATCATCTCTTACTATATTAATATTCCTCTCTACCAAATTATTTTCAATGTCATTATAGTGATAAACTTTATTATTAGAATATAATGCTTGAAACATATCTTTCATTTAATCACCCCTCGTATGCTGTAATACGGTCTGAATAATAAGTCCAATTGGTTGCTGATTTATAGGCAGATACTAATGATGAGGGGACATATATGCTGCCAAATGAGCCTGTATATGTAGATTTTAATATTGGTGTATTGAAGAACGCATTGGAATAAATTAATGTACAAATAGATGTAGATAAAAGATATAACGATGTTAATGAAGTACAATCGTAAAAAGGATAGTAACCAATAGTAGTACAATTAGGAAAACTTACTGATGTTAATTTAGAACAACTACGAAAAGTATAACCATCAATATTGGTACAGTTAGGAAATTCTACTGATGTTAATGAAGAACAATCCTAAAAAGCAGAGTTACGAATAGTAGTACAATTAGGAAAATTTACTGATACTAATGAAGTACAACCGTAAAAAGCATAGTCACGAATAGTAGTACAATTAGGAAAATTTACTGATATTAATTTAGAACAACTACGAAAAGCACCATAACTAATAGTAGCACAGTTAGGAAATTCTACTGATACTAATGAAGAACAATCCTAAAAAGCATAATCTTTTATTTTTTTAATCATATTCTCATCTTCTATTTTAAAAATGTTATCATTTAAAAATATTTTTAATAATTGAATTTTTTTATTTCCATAAAAAATATTATTTCTTTTTTCTAAATTTTCATAAAAAAATAATTTCATTTTAATTACCTCCTTCATACGTTGTAATACGGTCTGAATAATAAATCCAATTGGTTGCTGTTTTATAAGAATTTACAAGTGATGAAGGAACATATATACTGCCAAAAGCACCAGTATACATAGATAATGATATTGGAGTATTGGAGAACGCATTGGAATTAGATAATTTACAAACAGAAGTAGATAGAAGATATAATGATGTTAATGAAGTACAACTTTGAAAAACAGAATTATAAATAGTAGTACAATTAGGGAAAATTGCTGATGTTAATGAGGTACAACTCTAAAAAGCAGAATTACTAATAGTAGCACAGTTAGGAAAATCAACTGATACTAATGAAGTACAACCGTAAAAAGCAAAGCTACCAATAGAAGTACAATTAGGAAAATTTATTGATGTTAATTTAGAACAGCTACGAAAAGCAGAGCTACCAATAGTAGTACAATTAGGAAAACTTACTGATACTAATAAAGTACATCTTTCAAAAGCAGAGCTACCAATAGTAGTACAATTAGGAAAACTTACTGATACTAATGAAGTACATCTCTAAAAAGCAGCATTGCTAATAGTAGCACAGTTAGGAAAACTTACTGATACTAATGAAGTACAAGCCCAAAAAGCAGAGCTACCAATAGTAGTACAATTAGGAAAACTTACTGATATTAATGAAGTACAATAATAGAAAGCATAATCTCTTATTTGTTCCGCATCATTTCCTATATAACTCTTACTATAACTAGACTATATCATCCAAATTAAATCATCCCAATCTTCACATTCCATTTCTTTTTCATTTTCTCTTACATTCATTAAATCTGCTAAATAAACCCCACTCCACATTGTACTATCCCATGTTCCACTAGTATCTCCAACGCACTAATATAATAACCCATTATTCTATACTAAATCTCCTTCCAAATAACTTTTATTTTCATTATATTCTTCCGCAGTTATTGCTCTACCAAAAGCATCTTTAATATCATATGAATGATTATCTACTTTTATTCCCTTAATATTCATATGTTTTCACCTCTTATTAAATCTGTAATGGTAATTTTATTCCATTTAGCATTATTAAACTGCTCTGGAGTAGATATATCATTTATACACTCATATAATTCATACTAATAAATACAGAAGTCTCCTTTTTGATAAGTTGCTATTGAACTATAGGGTTCTGCCACCATATCATAAAAACTACTGTCTATAAAATTAACTATTGCACCATCAGGGAGCGTAATTTTTGAAATATTAGCCATTATTTTTTCACCTCTCCTTTATAAAATTTCCATTTAATATAAAGTAAAAATATCTTATCTCTTATCTATAAAAAAGAAAAGGGTATTAATTGAATAATACCCTTTCTAAAAAATTATATTTTTACAATTAGATACTAACAGGAGTAACTGTTTTGGTAACATCAGAAGCAGTGCCCTGAGTAATGCTACCATCTGGAGTATAGTTACCAGAAGCAGTAAGTTCATCCCCAACTTTAATTGCACCGGTAGGAGTACCAGAAACACTAACAGTACCAAGAGTTTGGGTAAATGTAGGCTGAGATACAGTACCTTCGGGAGTACCAGTAACTTCAATATTAGCAAGTGTACCTGTAAATGTAGGCTGAGATACAGTACCCTCAGGAGTACCAGTAACACTGACAGAACCACCAGTCTGAGTGAAAGTAGGAGACTCATGAAGTTCAGCAGTAACACTTGTTATAAAAGTCTTAGTGCCAGTTAAAGAAGGTAATGAGCCTCCATCAAAAGTAAGCGCAGTAAAACTTAGATTCTCATTAGATTCATCTACAGAAACAGAATATGCTGTTCCATTTAATTGTGCTACAGCTCCAGGATTAAGACCTACTGTTCCAGTAGTAGTGTCATCCACATCAATGGCTGGTTTAGAAATAGTTCCTGTTACAGTGGCCGTACCAGTAGAATTAAGAGGAGTACCATTAAAAGTAGGTTGAGATACAGTACCCGCAGGAGTAAAAGAACCTGTAGCTGTTAATTCATCACCAGTAAATGTGGGCTAACTAACAGTACCTTCAACACTAGCATTACCAGTAGAATTCAATGAATTACCAACAAAATCAAAATGTGTTGAAGTACCTTCCCATGTTGGATTTCCATACTCCTTAACTGTCACGCTACCTTCGTCAACAAAAGCAAAATCTCCTAAGTTTTCAAGAGAAACATCACCAAATTCTGCCCAAGCGTTACCATTAAAAATGAACTCCTTATCACCTTTAATTACTATATCGCCAGCGACAGCAGTTACATCTTCTCCATCAATTACAATAGTAGATATAGTAGAACCATTTACAATGTTTGAAGTTGTAACGCCAAGAAACTGAGTAAATTTTGCCATATCGGCAATTTGATCTCTCGCCTCTTTATCCTTTACCAGATACACATCTGAGCCAAAGGTTAATTGTGAAATATACTTATTTTCAGGCATTAAAAATCATCTCCTTTAAAAAATAAAATTATCTAATGAAATTTAATGTTTCATCAGATTCATCTATAGAAATTGAAACCTTATTGTTCCAATATTCTTTCTCTTCTTCGGTAACACCACCTGTATTAATAAAATTTAAAGCACCAAGTTTTGTTACTCCATCTCCTATTTTTATATTCTAAACAATTTTTCCATTTTGATTATCCTAATAAACATAAATTAATCCAAGGAAACTGGTGTTATCTTCTTCTTCTGCCCAATCTGCAGATGTTTTAATCTATATTTTTGCACCTTCTTGTCTTAATTCGTCTACTGTAGTAGAAATATTATTTACTGAATCAGTAAGAGCAGCAACCTAGGCTTTTATTTCATTAATATCTGATGGTGACATATTGCTTATATAAGATTTTGAAAAATAGTAGGGGTCAATAGTTGTATCTCTTCCTTGATTTATTAACATTGTACCTATCCACCTCCATATAGATTATTTATCCTAATTTATCTATTTATAAAGTAAATAGGATAAAGAACCAATCTAAAAATTTTATAATACTCCATATTTATTACACTTCACGCCACCACCCTAGGAAAAATCCTAATGTGAAAAATTGCTATAAGTCCTCTAAAATTTTGATGCGGCGGCGCTTGGTACGAAAAAAGACGTAGGATTTCTCCTACGTCAAATTTTTCCTTGTAATTCATCAAGATAGCCCGCTGCCTATGCAGTTTTACTACGTTCTATCTTGTTCAATCTTACTGTAGCAAAATAGGGAGCATATTCCTCAGAATCAGCTAACTTCAGCAATAACTTTAACCCGTTCTTGTCCTTAAACAAACTCGAATCAGTCTGTTTAAGATCTCCATCTAGAAAAATACGAGAATTATCTCCGCAACGTGCAATAAGTAGTTTTATATGTTCATCCGTTAAGTTCTATGCCTCATTAACAATAATAATACTATTATCAAAACTTCTACCTCTTGCATATCCCATCGGTACTATCTCCAACTCCCCATTGTCTTCCATTCTCTGAATTTCATCTATTCCAACCAAATCCATTAGAGGTCCGATAGATCCAGCTACTTTATCTAGCTTCTCTCCGGGAAGTGCTCCTATATTAATTGTATTAGCAACAAAAGCATTATTAGGAATATAAACTATCTTATTAATATTACCTTTTTCAAGCTCCTATAGCGCATAATTATTCAGAAGGTAACTCTTGCCTGTGCCCCACTAGCCGCCGGCATAGATAATAGTAATATCAGGATTTTCCAAAGCATCAAATAAACACTGCTACTCTGCATTACCTGCTCTAGGATAAACTTTTCTAATCCATTTATTCCTAATTTCTCTTACTTTTATCTCCTACAATTCGCCGCCGCGCCAAACTAAAATATTTAGAATAAGTCCATTATAATCTCTAATAATAAAATACTCATTCTCTTTCAAATTAAATTGAACTGGCGGCCGGCGTGAAGTAAGAACTTCTTCTAATTCTGCACTATACCCATTTTCATCAAGTTCAATCGTCCAACTCTATACTCCACTATAGTCTTCACTGCCGCCATATCCATGTGTTTGAAGTCCGGCGATACGAGCTTTAACTTTCAAATATATATCATTAGTAATTAAAGTACCAGCATAGGATTTTGTTAGTTCAAGTAGTTTATCATCAACTGGTATCTTCTCTTCTTCCTAGCTATCGTCAAACTATAGTCTCTCAATATTTCTTGAAATAACTATTGCCGCTCGCCGTGACTAAAAAGCAACTTCAGGATTCTAATTTCTTTTTAATCCATCAAGTTCCTTTAGTACATCAGTAGCAATAATTAAATTATCTTCTTGCTATAGTATTTGAGGATATGACAACAATATATTCGTGTCAACAATTTTAAATTTACTAATACTTCTCACTCCTTGGTATTAGAAGGAGTTACTACTCTTCTTAAACCAATTCTTTTATTTCTGTGATTGCTTTGAACAGAAGTTCTACATCAGACCTGTCTATTTCACTAAACTTAGTAGGCTTACCAAAAATATCTTCTAGTATCTTTGCCGCCTCTTCAGTCTTATCAACATCAATTAACCTTGCCCAATATGCTTTTGCTTCTTCCATTAGATTATCATAGTCTAGTTTATTATAAACATTCTCTTCTTCACTTACTGTGCCGCCGCTATGTTTAACTTCTTCATCAACTGCATCACAAATTGCATTTACAAGGTTCTAATAAGATAGTTCCACATAAGGCTTTATATATGCAAAACGAGAGCCGGCATAGAAGCGATTATCACCTCTAAAGAACAAGTATCTCTTCTACTTGATTTCACCGTCTTCTTCTACTTCAACCTAACGTAAATAAGCAATTGTATCAACAAGTTTATTCACAATCTAAAATGCTCTGTCTGGTAAAGCCAAGTTTATCTAGTTATATTCTTCTCCATTGTCATTCTTTAATGTTTTCTCTTTAGAATGAGAAATGAAAAATAATCCATAACCAGCAAATGCTAATTCCCTCAATGTAGAGGAAAATTCGTCATCTAGTAACTTATAACCGCCGCCATAAGGTATTTCTTTTATTGATTGAATACCGTTCTATTCACAAATATGTCTTTCACATAATTTATACATTTCATCAACGGTATCTATTGTTACTACATCTATCTTATCTCTTAATTCTTCTTTATTCCTAATAAGTTGTTTAACAACTTTTTTCCACTCGGACCACTTGATTATGGGCTGCACGAGCACGTTATTGAGCGCGTTAGTGCCAGGTTCAAACGAGGCAATAAGCACCTTATCCACCTGGCTCGCTAGGGTCGTTTTTCCAACCTTCGCAGCCCCGTAAATGAGAAAGAACTTACCTCTTAAATCTCTACTAATTCTCTAAGGTTGTAAATTCAATAAATCAATTTCCGCCATCTAATCTCACTCCTTTTCTTTATGCTATTTCTCATATCCTAAAAAAAAATAAAGGCGACATTTCTGCCGCCTTTTACTTAGAAGCCCAAATTAGGCTTTTTCTTACTTGCATTTGAAGTACTACCAGACGACTGATTCTTATTCAAAATCTCCTGCTTGTACTTCTCTCTCTCTTCAAGAGCGAGATTAACAAGGTCAGGGTCATAAGATAGAGATTCTTCAAACCCTTCTCCGGCACCCTTCTTAATTAATAGCTCTCTGCTACTAACTGTTCTATGGCGCTTAATTGGATCACCAAATCCCTGCTCTTCTTCCCATTCAATGGTCTTGAAACTCATCTTAATAATTCCAGCTACACTTACTGTGTCGCCTTCTTCCCAATGATTTTCAATGAATGTCTTAGCATTACTACCAGGAACGTCTTGAGCAATAAGGTCGATAACATTTGCTCTTCCATTATAGCCAAAAACAATGAAACTTACAATAAGTCTTCCTGTTTCTTCGCCTTCTCTATTTACTTCCTCACGCATCTTTCCGATTACACCAGTAAATTCAAAAGTTGCGCTGTCCTCTTCTTCTTTTCTGGCTTTATTAATGAAATTAGAACTAATCTGGAAAGTGGAGGTTATATCTCCTTTCTTATTAATGTAGATATTTTCCTCTATCTGTGCCGCATTACCACCAACATAAATCCTTGTTGCTTCATTGGGGTCATCTACAATACTCATTGGCACAAGTTCGGTACGATACTTTACAATACGGTCATAATTAGGATTAATGGTACCATCCTTTTTCTTCTTCATAGAGAACATTTGAACAGGTACATCATTTTCAACCATTTCTCCATTTATTTCCTAGTCTACTCTAATAGTAGCACGACCACGGACATATTCACGTCCATCAGCAGTCTTATCCTCTCTAATATCTAACTCACTTAAAAGTCCATTAATTGTAAGATTATTTACTGATTCTACTTTCTTAGGGTCTAACATTCTTAAATTCCTCCGATATACTTAATTCTTTGTAACATAAAATAAAAAGGTTTATTTAGGAGGGGATAACCCCTCCATTTATTAACCTTTAAAATTACTCCTCGGTCTCGCCAGCAAGCTCAGCATCGAGGTCGTAATCTGCACCTTCCTGAGTTAGAGCAAACATCTTAACTTCCTTAGACTTGCCCTCTGCATCAGTTACAGTTTCAGTATAACGGGTAGCAAAATTTTTATTGCAAAGTCCAGTTACCGATCCAGTTACAGAACCAGACTTTTCAAAGTTAAGGGCCTCTTGCACTTGCTTTGTTGTAAACCCTACGCCTACACCAGCTTCCTTAAGGAAACGGAATACCTTAATGCTATTCTCAGAACGTTTCTTTGCCATGATAAAATCACTCCTTTAAAATTAAAATAATTTAAAATTTATTAAATAAAAACATTGAGCGAATGGGTTCTCCATTATAAATGCCCCTTGTTTTATTTACTATAATAATTATACCATACTCCTATCTCAAAGTCAATTAATTAGGTTTAGTAAGTTTCTTAAATAGGTCTTCCGCTGCAACCTTAGCCTTTGTAATCAACTCTATTTGTTGTGTCCAAGAAGTTGCCAAATAGAAATAAACAAGTGCTATATCATTTATTTCAGCAGTGGTAAAATTAAAGTCGTTATTTAGTACCTTTCGTCTAAGTTTTTCATACTTTGTAGTGTCCTTAGCCATACTCAATACATAATTCTTCCACTAATCTTCTGCTTCTAAACCAGTTTTAATTTCTCCATGTTCATTAGTATATTCTTTTAATTCATAAAGTCTGTCTAGCAGAGCATTTAGCCCTGCTATTGTATCAGACTAATGTTCTTTTATAAGTGTTATTTTATCTTCATTATTCATCCTATTCCTCCCATACGAGGTCTACAACTGTTTCGCCGGTCTTCAATTCAACTCCTTTTACTCCAAGTGCTGCTCTGCTTAATACTCGTAGGTCGGCAGTAGAAATTTTAACCGTTTTCTTATTTACTATAATAATTATATCACAGTCGCTTTCCAAAGTCAAATGCTTAACTATTGTTTCATTTTCTTTAACATCAGATATTTTCTTACCTTTTATACCACGAGAACAAATAGGAAAATCATTCATTGAAGATTTTTTAATCGTACCACAATCAGAGATAGTTATTAAATACTCTGCGCCGGCCGGCACTTTCTGAGCATCTATAACGTAATCATTATCTGCTAGTTTAATACCCTTCACGCCGGCGGCCGCACGACCAATTGGATTGATAGAGGTAGTGTCAAGACGAACACAATTTCCGTTGTGAGTGAGAAGTGAAATATTTTCATCATTAAGGAATAGGACTTTAACTACTTCATCATTTTCTTTAAGATTAATTGCCTTAATAGACTTGCCGCGCTTTATCTTGTATTCCTTTGCATAAGATTTTTTTATCATGCCTTGCTTAGTAATAAAGATTAAGAATCCCTCTGAGGGGCGGCGCTTTATAGTTGTAAGAGCAGTTGGAATCTCTCCAGTAGAAAATTCAAAGAGTTGTGCGATATTTACCTTTGCATTAAGAGGTAAGTCATCAGTATTCATTTGATACATTTGTCCCTTATTGGAGAATACAAGCAGTGAACTAAAGTTATCATCACGTAAAGTCTTTACTATTGTTTCATTATTACTAAGTTTTACTTTTGTTCCCTTGGTGCCGCGATGAGTGCGAATTAGAGTTGTAGATTCAGTGGCGTAGAGATTACCAAGATTTGTATAGTGGATAAGAAGTTCCTTTTTCTCAATTGGCTCTGCATCTTCATCTTCACCCTTAAAATCTAAATCCATTAACTTAGTTCTACGACTATCGCCATATTTCTTAATAACCGCTCTCATTCCTGCTTCAATTTCTGCATAAAGTAAATTAGTATCATTAAGAATTTCATCTATTTTTTCAATAGATGCAATTAACTTCTCTCTTTCATCTTTAAAAGACTGAATTTCAAGATTGATAAGTCTACTAAGAGTCATTTTTAAAATAGCATCTGCTTGTGGTCCATTAAACTCAAAGCGATTAATTAATTTAACTTTTGCGTCATTCTTATCAGCCGCACTCTTAATTAATGCCACTACTTCATCTATATTGGCAATTGCAACCAGAAGTCCATCAATAACATTAATTCTTGCAAGCATTTTATTTTTATCATACTCATACATTCTTGTCTTACAATCTATCTCATGGTCAATATGAGCAAGTAAGGCATCTCTCCAACCAAAAACTTTAGGATAAGTTCCGTGGTCAAGCATTACCATATTAATAGTGTAATTGTTCTCAAGACTTGTAAGTTTATATAACTGTTTAATAATCTTATTAGGATTAATATTCTTTTCAAGAGTAATTTTAAGTTTTGATTTAGTAGTTGAATTATCATTTACCTTTGCAATACCAATAATCTCTCCATTATTAATTAAATTTTGCAACTGTTCCAAAATAGTATTTACATATACTCCATAAGGAATTTCAGTAAAAGTAATTGAATTGTCGTCTGCATTATAATCTGCAGTACTTCTAAGCCTTATTGAGCCGCCTTGTCCAGTTTTTAAAATTTCCTTAACTCTAGAAGCATTAAGAATTGTGCTTCCAGTGCAAAAGTCAGGAGCGCAATATATTTCATCAAAAGAAACTTCTCTATTCCAAAGGAGTTTAATCATAGCTTCATTTACTTCAGCTAAATTAAATTGAGGAATAGAGCAAGCCAATGCTGTCGCTATCGAATTTATCCATTATTTCTAATGGCTCTGACTATCTTTTAATCACATAAAGTGACGACACCATTTCGAGTAACGTATCAATAGTTACCCTACGTCTCCGCTCCGAGACTAGTCGATACAGGTTCTCCAGTTATTTTTGAAATACGTCTTTTTGGATAAGAAGTCCTTATAGGATATCTCTCTCCTTCTATTCGATGACGTTTTCCAGTGTTGATGTCTGAAATTGTATCTCTACTACATGAAAATAATTTAGCAATATAAACTGTAGAAAATTCTCCTTCTTTTAACAAAGAAATAATTTCTATCAATTCATCAGGAGTAATCTTATGTTTATTACTTTTTCTTATAGGATAGCTTAACATAGGATTATAGTGCGCTTTTCCCTAATTAATCCTATGACATTCTGATAAAGAAACACCAGAAATTTTACTAATAGAAGAAATAGGTTGCTCTGTTTCTTTTAACATTTTAATAATTTCTTCATATTTATCTTGTGTAATACTAACAGGATTAGTAAAACCAGTTTTACATTTATTTTCTTTGCGAATAGGATAATTTATATTAGGATTGTAATAAGTTTTTCCAAGATTAATTTTAGAAATAGTATCTTCATGGCAATTAAATCTTTGACTTATTTCAATATTAGTGTATCCTTGCTCTAATAGCTATCTTATTTCAATTATTGTGTCATTAGAAAATTTGGCAAAAGGATTTTTTTCTGACAACAAATCCATCCCGCCTTCAGTTAAATTATATCCCTTATCTTTCTAATTTGAAGAAAAATATTTTATCCAATATCGCTCTTTTTCAGAAAGTATTTGATAATCTTCATCAAATATTTCTTCTAAAATTTCAAATTCTACTTCGCTTATTGAATTATAATATTTTTTTAAAGCATTATATAAAACAGACTATCTATTATCAGTATAATGTTCTTTAATTCTTCGTTTTATATCATTTGATAAGCCAATATAACTTTTTCCATTAGGAAAAATTATTCTATAAATACCTATAACTTTCTAATTTAAATCATTAATTTTCATGTGGACATCAACCTCCTAGAGTTTCCCACGGGATTATCTTTTATTTTCTTCAATTATAAAGTATTTTTTTAATTTTAAAAATCTAATAAATTGAGGAAAACAGTCAGACTTCCCCGTTAGCTAAGAGATTGCTCTTAACCCCGTTGATGAAACGGAAAAGTGTTACACAGGCATAGTTACATACCTAACGAACCATTACATATATTATAATATCCAAGCGACGGCACAACAGAAGGAAATTGTTCTGTATTATCATAGTTATCAAACCATTTATCTATACAGTGCTTGTCTACTCCATCATAAAGTAAACAGCCTAATTCCCCTAGACGCATTTCAGTATAACGTGCCGCACTAGCTTTACCATTAGAAATAGTGCCGTACTGTCCATCAAAATCTTCAAGTTTATAGCGCATATTATAATCCTTTGCCATACGGACAAGGAGGTCATAACACGCCGCATCACCATGAACATAAAAATGGTCCATCGCGGCAGAAACGGACTTGACTGACTTTTTAAAAGGCTTCTTATAAGTTATTTTTTCTAATAGCTGAGCATACATACATTGTCTCGCCGCCGGCTTTAATCCATCTCTAGCATCTATCAATGCTCTATCGAGTATAGTCATTGCAGCATATGTAGAAAAACTTTCATTTACTACACTTAAAATATCTATATCCATTATCTTCCTCCTTTACATTGACCCATACTCTGAAAAATTTATTTTTGAAAAAACAAATTCCTTTCTTGGTTCTATCTTAGGCCCCATTAACTTACACAGTTGTTCTACTCCTTCTGGAGAATAAATTATTTTATCAAGTCGCTGGTCACCAACAGTAGAAAACATAGAAAATTTAAGGTCATGTTCATTTAACTGTCCAAGTCCCTTAATTCTTTTAATATTCCCTTTTAATTTGTTACGTTTAGCATCAAATTCTTCATTTGTATAGTAACAACTTATCGGTTTACCAGACTTATCTTGTTCAATAAATAGTGGAGAACGAAGCCAATATAGTCTATTTTCTTTCAAAAACTGTGGACATAAACGATGCAGATTCGCCATAATGAGGAGCGCGATATGATAGCCATCGTCGTCCGCATCCACGCATATGGCAATTTTACCATAGCGAAGTTTATTTGGATTATAGTTATGCGGGTCAATACCTAATGCATAGAGTAAAAGCTCTATCTCATTGTTTTCGTAATAAGCCTTTTCATCATCTTCTTTAAGACCATTTTTCATCTTACCACGAATACGCATAATGCCGTATTTTTTTGAATCACGACCCACTGCAACTGCATTACCTGCCGAGTCACCTTCCACGATGCAAAGAATCGAATCCTGGCCTAGTTCCTCCGCATCAGTGAGCTTATCTATGAAAGCAATCTTTTGCTTTCTAAGTTCATTCATTTTCTTTTGTTGGTTTAAAACTGCTTCACGAGCTTTATCTGCTGCTTTTTCAGCCTTTGCGAACTTATTCATCATTTCAATAATAGTATTGAAACTAGGAGTATTAGCAAATTCTTCCAGCCCTTCTCTAAATGCTTGGCTAGCAAGTGTACGAAGACTGGGGTTATTTATTTTTGATTTAGTCTGATTAGCAAATGAAGGATTCGCAACCTTACAATTAATTGCAAGAATCAAGCCCTTGCGGATAAGGTCAGGATTAAAGTCCTTATCTGCTAAACGTTTTATGGAAGTGGTAATCGTAGTCTTAGCGCCAGTAACAGGTGAGCCGCCTTCTGGACAGTAGAGACCATTAACAAACACATACTCTTCATAGCTGCCGCCCGTCCACATAAAAGCGATTTCAAGTTCATCTGTTCCGTCAGACTTTGAAACAATTATTGGCGCCGGCATAAGTGGTTCTTTAACCTTATCTGTAATAAAATCTGCAATACCATTTTCAGAATAAAATTCTTGTCTCTTATTATTAACAAGGTCTTTTACTATAAAATGTATTCCTTTATTCAAATAAGAAATGTTTTTTATTTCACTACAAATTCTATCATAAGAAAAATTTTCTTCCATATTTTGAAAAACTTCCTTATCTGGCATAAACTCAACAGTTGTGCCAGTCTCTTCATTTGCAGATAAAGGCCTCTCTTTATAATCTTTAAGATTACCCTTTTCAAATATCGCAGTTGCTGCCTTACCATCTCGGCGTGACTGAACAGTAAATGAAGTGGAGCTCATACATACGGCAGTACCTCCAATACCATTCAATCCCGAACTATTCTTGTACGCACCCTTATCAAATTTTCCACCAGTGTGGCTCTCCGTGTATATGGCCACCAGTATATTTCTTCCATCTTTAATACCGAAAGGAACTCCTCTACCCCAATCTCGAACATAGATTAAATTATTCTCTCCAAGACCAATTTCTATTTTATTACCATAACCAGCAAGCGCTTCATCGGTAGAATTGTTTATAATTTCCTTGAGAGATTGGTAGATACCTTCAGTGTCATCGCTACCGAGGTACATTTGTATACGAGAGCGCATTGCTTCTCGTATTTCAAGATGCTGTATATTATCAACACCATAATTATTATTCAATTAAATCCCTCCTTTTTATTCTCTTTATTATTATATCATATTTTTCATAAAAAGTCAATAAATAAAATCTCCTCTTGATATTACTATCAAGAGGAATGTATATTAAAAATTCAATTCATCAGGCGGTAAATAATAAACTCTCATGCCAGCATGTATATTTATATTGTACATATCAAATCCTTCTTTAAAAGTATAGTATTTTTTATTCCATAAGAACAAATCGCTATCAGATAAATCGCCGCGCTCTTCACAAAGTTTTTCCCAATCATTGACTTCTTCAAAATATTCCCATTTTGTCTCTTCCAATGAAATAGTAGGCATACAGCTATATGTAGAATTATTATTTAAATTACTACAAATATTTACAAAAGTAGTAAACTCTTCATAATTTAAAAATGCAAGTCCTCTTGTTGTAGCATCACAGCCACTATTACTTATAAAAAATAGCTTTCTTCTATCTTTATCTTCATTATTCCATGAATTTTTAATTGCTTCTATATCAGTCACTAATATCTTCCTCCGTTATCCAATTTGAATTACAAGTAACCTCAGGATTTGGAGGATAAATATCTCCTACAGTTATTTTATATTCATTAGGCATAGTGGGGAATATAGAAGGAGAGACAATTTTGTCTGGACATATAGCTTCATCCCATTTTAATGCAAAATCAAAATTTTCTTTAGACATTTCTTTTACTACCGTGTTGTTACAAGTGGTATTAGGACACTCACAAATATATACACCATGTAAATATTCGCATTTTGATATATCTTCACTCCATGCCGCGTTACATGTAGGACAAATAAAGTATTTGTCTCTTTCAATCAATTTTCCTTTTCTGTATATTTTCATATAATTCCTCCTTTATTGATTTTTATTATATCATAGTTTATAGTAAAAATCAATAAATCACTCAAAAACATTCTTCTCCTAGTGCTCTTCATTTAACCAACGCTAAATACATTCTTCACAATTATCAACTTCTGCCGTTGATTTACTACAACAATATGGCGGGTCCTACTTTAAATCATCTAAAACACAAACTCCTCCTTCGTTCATTTCGCACAACATATCATAAAGGCTCATATTTAATAAATATTCTCTATTTTTCACGCCGCCTCCCTCCCTTTATCAGCAGAGATTTTTTAGATATTCAACAACAGAACTAACTGCAATTGCTCCATCCGCTGCAGCAGTAACTGCTTGTCGAACATTTTTAACTCTTACGTCACCTGCTCCAAATAGGCCGGCAACCGTCATAGATTGTAATGTATTTGGCCAGCACCAAAGACCTCCATTTTGGTCAAGCTCTTCAATTTTCTTTAATGGAGCAGTATTAGGCACCATTCCAATGGCTACAAATATTCCATCTACATGAGGTCCATAATGTGTATATAATTTTGAATTTGGCTTTTCTTTATATATCCCAAAAAGTCCATGAGATGCTTTAAGAATTGCTGCAACTGGGAAATTATATTCAATATGAATATTATCAATATTCTTAACTCTCTCAAACGTTGAAGCGGCAGCAGTAACATTTTCATCGCACATTACTATTATGACTTGCTTGCAAATCTTTGATAAATATTCTGCCTCTGTAAAAGCGACATCGCCGCCACCAATAACAGCAACAGTTTTATCTTTATAAAGAGCTCCATCACATACTGCGCAATAGTGGATTGGAATTCCTTCTTCAATTTCACAATTTAATTTTCTATGTGAGGCGCCAAGCGCATAGATTACTGAACATGCTATATCTACTTTTCCATCTTCATAATATATTGAAAAGTTTCCATCTGATAATTTAAGAATTTGTGTAACTGCATGCTCTTCTATTTGAATATCATTGTTTATAAGCTATTCATGAAGTTTCATAGCTAAATCCATTCCAGATAAAGGCGCGGTGCAAGGAAAATTTTCAACACAAACTGCATTTGCGATTTGTCCAAAGTCGTATTCATCACGACCAACTATTTTAAAATCAAGATTAGCTCGTTTAGCATAAAGCGCGGCAGTCATACCTGCCATACCATTACCAAGAATTATTAGGTCTTTCATTCAATATCCTCCAATTTTTTATAAATTAATTCTTTAATCGTCCCAATCACTGGGGATTCCCATGGGGTGGTCATCATAGATTACTTCATTTGCCCAATCTTTATTTTCTAATTTTTCTAAAATTTCTGATTCTTCAAATTTAGAACAAAGCCTTAACAATTCTGGACTGATAATCGCTTGAAGTTCTATAAAATTTTGACCTTCCCACCAGTCAATCCACCATAGAAGGTCATTAAAGCCAAAAATCCCACATACTTGAATTTCAAAATCTTGATTACTCATTTCTTCTTCTGTATAGCCATACCTTAAACTTACATAGGCTTCATCAAGTTTATTTTGTAGCATATAGGAACGTATATAATCATAAAAATCAGAAGAAGATGTAAACTTTTTTGTTTCTCTCATTCAATATCCTCCAATACATAGTCATCATAATAATAAAAACCATAAGAGGGTATAGAACACAACATAGGCAAGATTGTGCTATGTATGTAATTCAACCTATAATGGTCACTACATATAATTAAATTGGCTCTCTATCCTATAAAACTGTCTCCTTCATCTACTATTTGTACATCAATGCTTGCATAACCTCTTATAAAAGAAGCGACATAATTACTCTCTGTTGGTTTTACTCCTGTTAATTCTTTAAATAAATCAATAAATATTACTGCCTCCATAAGATTTGGACAGATTATTTTTACTCTATATACGTTAGTATTATAATTAAAATTATAAACAATATCTTGAATTATATCATCATCTAATCTCAAAAAATTCATTATTCAATATCCTCCAATCTTTCCGCATATTGATTTGGACTAGCCAATGTTACTCTAAGAACTTCATCGTAATGTGACTCTTGGTCTGGTATAAATCTACCATATTTAATAATTATCTACATGCCAGCTTTTACAAAAATTTTATATGCAGCTACCTTATCTTCTATCTCTTGTTTTGTATATCCAGTATAAATCACAACTGTTGGTAAGGATTTATTATAGATTGTTGCGCCGGCGCAAAGTAAACTTAATAATTCCGTTAAATCGCCATAAGAGTCAAAGGGTTCTAAGCCGCCGCATATTACTGCTGAAGTTATAGGATTTGAATAATATCTATCTATAATTTCTGTTATACCAATCTCAATATTTGGCGAATTCGCCAAGTCTGAATTTTGACAAACTTGGCGACCGCACTCTTTATCACATTTAAATGTACAACAAGGAAAGCCTATAAACATTGCTGGTTCTTTGTAGTTTACTAAATCACATTCATTTATATCTTTAACTATCATTTCGGGCCTCCCAATATTTACAGATATCATCTTTTTTAAAGCAAATAATTCCATTTGTTATTAATCCGCTTTTATCAGTAGATTCAGGGAAATGTTTTAAAGCAACCCATCCTAAAGCAAATTCTCCCTTCTGATAAAAGTCAAATATATAATCTTCATTATTTAATATTTCTTTATATTCTGTTGCTTGATAAATTTTACTACATCCTATATACTCTTTATTTTCAGCTCTTCTTGCATATTTACAATTTAAACATTTTGCTTCTTTTTCCATAATCCCTCACTTAAACATTAACTGTCTCCCATTTTCTTAACTTATACTCTGCCTTACGCTCCTTACTCCATGTGTTAATCGGGGTCATGAAGCCGACTACACGGGTATATTCGGTAAATATGGGCTTCCCACATATACTACATGTAGTTCCGTAGAATGAATGATTCTCCTCACAAGCTTGAATCTTAGTATTAAAAGCGAAATAAGTTACGCCAGCATCTGCAATATACTCTACCATTTTGCGAGCCTTCTCATAGGAATCAAATGGAGCGTCGATATTACAATGAAGTATGCTACCTCCATTGCAGAAGCTATCAAACAATGCTTGTACTCTTACTCTTTCAGTAAGAGTTGTCTTAATACCAAGTGGCATAAACTGATTTCCATAAAGAGGTAAATCATATATGTCTGCATCGGGATAGAAAAATTTATCTTTACGCATTAACTTGGCCGCTGCGTTTTCACCAGGAATCTACTCTTTATTAATCATGTAATCTATTCCCATTTCAGACCTGAACTCTTCTATTTCTTCATCTATAACTTCAAAAATTCTTTTACCGAAAGCGTCTCCTTCTGGAGTATAATAATGATTTCCGAATTGGTCTACTGTTACAAAGTTAAACTTCTTTAAAGTTTCGTAAACGCCAATAAAGCCGACAGTCGAATAACATGATTCAAAATCTATCATGCCATAAGAGAAATTAGGTAAAAGTCCTTTTTCAACATTCCTCTTAATTATATGGCGTACTACATGAAGTGCTCTTAAACAGCATTTAGTTCTTGCTCTTAACTCTTCAATATATTCCTCTGTTGAATTAGTATCCAAAGCTAAGCGAGCAAGATTAATTGTGTTAACCTTAATCGAGCCTACCTTCAGTGCAGTACCACCTATTGAATTGAAGTACCCAAGGTCTTCAATGTTGCTCTTTAACCTACAACAATTGGAGAGACTAGTGACATTATCATCAATAAAGAGATTAGAATCAGACCAAACCATATTCTGCTTAATAAAATATTCTGCTGCATCTTCATCTAAAAACTTGCCATTTTTACGAATTAAAGACATAGAATTTATTGGAAAGGTATATGCATTCTCTTTCATAATTGCAATTCTAGTCTTTAAATAGAGTTTTTGAAACTCCATAATTCCTTCTATATCATCAACCATAAAACTTCCATCAGGAAACTCTGCACCGCCGAAGAGTGCCATTAAGTATTCTCTATCAAAAACCGATGTATTCGTAAATGCTGACTATTGCCCATCCCTTACGCAAGGTTGGTTTAATGCATAAATAAATCTCTGAATGTTCTGAACTGCATATGTCTCTTCATTCCTTGAAACTAATACTCCAAGATAGTTATTCTCAACATCTTTCTTCCAGAAGTAGTACATATAAGGAATAAGATTGGGTAAACCAACTGCGCCCGAAGTTCTGTTACTACAGAAGCTAACGTATTCCTTTACAAAGTCAACAAAAGTTGTTAAATGCTTTGGTGGTTTTGCATTAAAATTATCTCCTAAAAAGTAAAGTCCTTTTTCAGCTAAATCTTTTAAATCATATGCAAAACAGTAGCTCTTAAATGTGGAAGTATCTGCATCATGCATATACAACTCTCCCATATAGTCTCTTCTAAGCCATTCATTCGCCGCCTGAAAGCCAAACATTTTTTGATAATCATGGTAGATTTTATGGAAAGCCAATAGTTTTCTGTGCGGCTTGGGCATTTCTGAAAGTAATGTAACAATATCTTTACGCCTTACATTACTATTACCATCTATTGATGAATCTGCAACTGTTGGTTCATCTATAAAATTCTAAATAAAGTCTGTATATGAAAGCTATTCATCTGCAAAACCATTAAGTTGAGCAAGGTCAGTTCCAAATTCATTGGATAGTTTATTAAACTGTGTAATAAAATTCTTTGAAGTCTTTACATTAATTATCATTTGCACTCACCTATCCACTTCACTGCTTTCGCAAACTCCATAAGTTTACCATTTACTTCTAATACTGGTAATTGATCTATTCCAAGTTGTTCCATTTTGTTTGTATCATTACAAACTTTATAATTAAGTCCTGCTTTATTTAGTTTTGCAATTACTACATTACACTTTGGACAACCTGTAGAATAAAGCACAATATTATCCATGTTATCATTCCTCCTTTTTATTCTTAAATTAATTATACCATAAAATAATTAAATAGTCAATTAATTTTGAGAATATTCAATAATAATGTAATTTTAACTTGATTTCACTCAAATAAAATTATTTTCTTAAAATAAAACGCCGACCAGTTATGCCGGTCGGCGTAGAGTACTTATATAATTTCTTCCCAAGTTTCCATTTCTTTCATAATAGTCTTAACATAACTATTACCTTTTTTCTTCCTATATCTTTCATAAAGATACATAACATTTTCTTTTTCATAATGAGGAATACGTTTATCTTCTTTATACTTATAATAAATATGAGTTATAGTATTTCTAAGGATAGCTAAATCAGTCTAATCATTATCTGCTATTTTTTCATCTATCTAACCAATATGTTCATTAGTTTCATCTATCTTCTAATCAACCTTTTCTATTTGCTCTTTTAAATCGCTATTTGCCGCCTTAGACTCTTCACGAATCATATTGCGGAAGGCTTTTAAAGGGCGTTTAGTTATTATAGTAAAAAATGTAATTAAAGTAATAACTATTCCTACAACAGAACCAATAGTTTCAAAGGTTGATAAAAATGTTAAGGCACATATCATTTTCTCACCCCTTTGTTAATCAAATTAATATTATGATTTGGGTCTTTTACCCTCATTGTATTATCATAAAATAAAGTCTAAAGAGTGAGATTATCAAGTTTCCAATATGGAACACGAATTAATGGGATACCATGCTTTAAACAAAACTTATTTTTCTTAATGTCATGTTCTTTCTGCCGGCGGAAGTGAGCCTTAGTTTTATGAAAAAAAGGGGTATATTGGAAGTGTTGAGCCCCATCTACCTCAATAAGACAACTAAGTCTTCCATTTTTATAGCAAGCGAAATCATATCTTAAATTACCTCTACTTCCCTTTAATCCAATAAATTCAACTTCTGTCTAATATGCTATGCCGGCCTATGATAAAATTTTAGCTACTTTCTACTCTCCTTTAGACATTTTCTACATTACTAATCATCACGACGTTTTGGTGGTTTTGGCGGCGGACATGGTGCTGGCGCGGGGATAAACCAAGGATAATATCCAATTATCTATGGAGGACAATTATGGGCTTCTTTTACGGGAGCATCTTCTTTATGATAAGTAGCTATATGTCTATATCTGTCATCATCTTCACAAACATTGTAGTTAGTAAATTGATTAGAATTTCTAATACCTTCTCTTTTTTTAGGAGAAAACTATTTGCATCTTAACTAACAATAGAAATTAGTTGTATTTATAATGTCTTTTTCTTTTAATTCCTTTTCCCATTCTATTCTCTCCTTTCTCCACTCTGCAAGAGGAGTCTAAAGTGATTCAATCGACTCTTCTTCCATTTCAAATGGTATTCCATAAAGTAATTCTCTTCCCATGTCTGAAGTATACTTATCAAAAGATTCGTCATATTTAAAAATAAATAAAACATAATACTCATCAACTTTAAGAAGAAGCTTTATCGTGTTTTTAGAAGAAAATCTTGCGTTTAAAAAATTTGCTTCTGTAGCGTCTTTATTAAGTGGTTTAACTACATAAGTTGTAGGAAATATAGTTATGTCCTAAAACTCAAAACCAGTGAATCCCGTATCACAAAATAAAATCTCTCTATCTAAGTTAGGCGCACCTAAAATATTCTAAATTAATGTTACCGTTTTTCTATAATCAGATTGTATTGAACATACTTCTCTCTTATCACATTTTAAACACTATATTTCTATTTGTGTATGCTTAGGGTCTTCCTTTATATAGATGGGATTTAAATATAATTCATGCATTTATATAACCTCCTATCTTATCTAATATATAATTAGAATCTATTTTATTTTTATCTTTATAGCAGATTTCAATTAAAGGAATATTATTCTTATGACAATATTCTCTTTTCTTATTATCATAAATTTGCTATTGTATATATCCTTCTTCACCACCCCAAAAGTCCACTGGTTCATAATGCTATCTCCCCTAATATTCTATTAAACATTTTAATGTATCATTTTCAAAAATAGCAAAATCAAAGCGTAAAACCTTATTTGTTCCAATTAAATCAGGAAAACTATATTCTTGTTCATATTTAATGTTCATTTTTTTAAAAAGTTCCTATAAAAATACAGTTGATTTTGTAGTATTTTTGCAGCCACAGCTTGAATTTTCTTTTATACTCTAAGCTGTTCTGTAGCAGATATTTCCACAACTGCATTGACACTTATAAACAATATTGCGGAATTTTCTTTCTTCTGTCTCTTCAATTATTGTAAGTTCACCAATTTTATCTCCTTTCTAAAACTTTTTATTATTACTTGCTTTAATTTTCTATAAACATCCGCAACTTTTAGTATTTCCACTAATTAATTTATTTGTCTATACATAAGTTATATTGCCACAGTCGCATATGCATTTAAGTTTAGGTATCCCATCAATATATTTTATTTCTGGCGAAACTGTTAAAAGCCCAAATTTTTCTCCTACAATACTCTCTCCTCCTTTTCTTTTACCCAAACCACTCCTTGAATGTTCTTTGGCTAAGCAACCACAACTTTTTGTGTTGCCACTTTTTAAATTTTCTGTTGATACATTATATTTTATATTGCCGCAGTCACATTTACAAAGCCAGCGACGTGATTGATTTATACTTCCTTCATATTCAATAACAACAAGTCTTCCAAATCTTTGTCCTATCAAATTATAGTCTCGTTCTTTAAAATCACACCAAGAGTATTTTTTCTTTATATCTCTTGTAATACTTCTATTTGAATATCCAATTTTATTGGCAAATTCAGTTGCAGTTTTTGACGAATAAAAAATTTCTTTAAGTTCTTCTTCTGAGAAACGTTCCCATCTTTTCATTATAAATTCACCTCACTTGAATTTCCCTCACTTTTAATTAATAAATATTAAATGGGGCGGCGTGAGGTGCCATCGGGTTAATTACTCCCTACCCCATTTAATAAAGTCAAAATAAAAAGAGGACTCTTTAGTCCTCTATAATAAGTGAAATATTTATTCTATTTATCTAGCTTTTTAGTACGCAGCTTTGATTACACTTTACGCCGCCACCCATATCTAGTATAAATAATTAAACTCATACTAGATTTGGTAGGTGCGCCGGCGTGAAGTGTAGTATTAAGACTTATCAATCTGACTCCAATCACAATCTTCTGGTCTTTTATCGGGTCTTTCTCTTACTATTTTACCATGACGTAGAGAATAACATCCTCCGATCTTCTCTATCTCCATAGCCGTTAATTCATATACCTTACCTTTCCAATTCTCATTATCTTGAACAATTCCTTTTCTAAAGGAATCATCAATACCAGAAATATAACCAATATGAATAGGCACGCCGTCTTTCATTACTGAAAAACTTACCGCCGCGGCATAGCCTAAAGCAAAAAGTCTTGTTACTGGAATGATTGGAGCTCCGGCGGTGTAGAGTGCATACTGATTCGTAGTATACATTTCACCTGTCTTTTCATTATACCAATAGTTCCACTCTTCAAGAGGAGTTTTTCCACTATATTCTTTAGTTGGAGTATTCCAATCTCCGTCAAGAAAAGCATCTATAGTGTCTTGTAGTTCTTTCTTCATTTTTACAGTGGCTCTTGCCTTACGCTTTTTTGGTTCATAGGGATAATCCTTGCGAGTTATTACTAATCCTTCGCCGCCAGCTTGCATGATTTCACCATATAGATTCCAAAGTTCTTCTCCGTCCTTGTAGACTGCTACTTCACTGTAATCAGTAGAAAGAACATCAACCAATTCATAATACAAATAATGATTAACTCTGGTGTCAATTGGTTCATTCATAATATTCTTGCCCTTATAAGCAAGAACATCAAATATATAGAAATGCAAGTAGCCATTCTTTTTCTGTCTTTCTAAGCACTTATCCTTTAGACAATTTAATACAGATGTCACCTTACGGCTACCTTCGTTGCCTGGCAAGTAAACTTCTCCTATGAGGACAGTTTCATTGGGAACATCAGCAAGTGCCTTGCATATCTGAGGTATCCATTCTGCCTTATCTACCCAGCCACCATTTGTACTTTCAGTTCTACTACGGAGATGAAAATTACCGTCTTTATCCTTAATTAACATTCCCCAAAATCCATCCATTTTTCTTGCTCCTATGTATTGACCACTACAAGCAAGAGTCTTACATTCTGCTTTTCTTACTGAGGGTGCAGTGGAAGAAGGGTGGCTCCAGTAGCGCATGGGTTCTAGGCTCCAAAAATCATAATTATCAATAATAATTTCCATAAGAAATCCTCCTATTTTAAAATGTATTTAATACTTTTTATAATAATATTATATCACTATTTATAAGAAAAATCAAAGAATTTCTTATTATATTCTGCCATTCCTCACTAAATTCCAAAATACTTCAGCACTATCTTTTAAATCATCAAGTGTGCCTGTATTATCAACTACAAAGTCATAGGTAATATCCATAACGCCATCGTCTGCAATATTACCATAAGTTCTATTCAATTTTCTATCAACTAAAATTACAGTAGTATCGAATGTTTCTCTCAGCCATTCAATATCTTCCCCTTCTCTTGCATCTATAAAAATTAAAGAATCACCTGCTTCTTCTGCAGCATTAATCTCTGCTTCTACATTAATTCGAGGCGAATTATTCCAAGATTCAAGAGCAAGTTTTAAATCAGAAAGAAATTTTCTATCTACATCTGTCTTGCCGCCGTCCCAACCAAGTAATTTAGCACATTCTTTAACATAAGTTACCATTGAGTAAATGCTAACGGTCTTATTATCCTTTGCTGCAAAGTCTACTACATATTGCTCAAATGTAGATTTTCCACTGCCGCCTTGTCCATTCATTACAATTACTTTCATGTATTACCCCCCCAATTTTGCAATAAAGTCCCCTTTCTTATTCGTAGGCCAGTCACCTATAAAACGATACTCTGCGCCGGCTCGCGATAAATCTATTGGTACATCATAGAAATTGCAATTCATATAATTTTTGCTTGGTCGATTTGAATAATGTTTAACTGCAATTTGATAGTTAATATCATTTAATATCGGTACACTTTCTGAATTATAAAAGTAGAATACAATATTATCACTTTGTTCAACTTCTTGTAGTACTTTTATATTTTTTGCTACAGTTTCTTCACTATCTCCTTCTTCAACCCATACTAAATCTATGTTCGGAATCTTTTCTGTAATATAAGTTTCCACATTAGGAATAAAGTAAATTAAAGGACTCCCTATCCAATTCTAAAATGCTTGTACTTTTGCATTATCTTTATAGAAATCCTTATCAATTACTTTTTCAAACTCATAGAACTTTTGTAGTTCAAACATCTCTGCCGGCGTCAATGTTGCAATAGGGCTATAACAGCCTTTAAAATCATTAGACGTATATTCTAAATTTAATACCTTATAAATAGGATTGTAATGAGAAAAAAGCACTATATTATCTTGATTTTTTGCTTTTTTAAATTTTTGTTTTGAAAAAACACGTTGAGATTTCAAAACATATTTTTTGGTCTTTTTTGGTTTTCCATAAAGAACGAAATGGAAGTCAGTAATTTCACTAAGACCACGTAAAATGCGATAGCCAATAAGAGAATAAAGGTCATCGGAGTATTCATAAATGAAGGTGTGAGTTTTAAATAATGTGCCATATGTTTTAAGCATCTAGTTCATAATCCTAGAAATTTGCATGTTTGCTTCGGCGGCGCAGGTTAATTCTGTGGCAGTTGGATAATCGAGGTTAAGAAAGAAATGGGCTAACTTATGTTTGGTGCTAAAGTTCATAAAATTCCTCCTTTGTGTCGTAGTTTTAAAAAATAAAATACAGCGAAGCTGTATTGCAATTTTTTAAAACGAAATAGTGTATATTTAAAGTGTAATTTATTATACTTTAAAATAAGTAAGTACAATAATCAATTATCTACTCTATAATAATTATAGTATAAAATAAGAAGAAAGTCAATTATTTTGGTAGTTAGCTAAATAGATTGACTTTTTATTTTAGATGTGGTATAATGATTATATAAATATATAGTGAGGTGATAGTTAAATATGACTTTTGATTAGTTAATTAGTAAATTACTTGATGAAACTACAGTTAGTAATTTTAATAGTATAACATTACATGAATTAAATGAATAGTCACCTGAGTTCTGGAAAAATTTACTTAATTATTTAAAGAACGAAGAAACAAAACTTGGACATAATTATATAAGAACTGAGGATTTACTTGAAAATAATAGTGATTCAAGTTCTATTTTTGGTAGAATAAATGAATTAGCAGATTTGAATGATAGTGCAATTACTAATTATATAAATAGTATAAAAAATAAACTTGCAGATAATACAACAGGAGTAACTTCTGGTAAGGATTATTTTTGGAATGAATCTGTAAGTAGTCTACTTTCTTATGTTCTTTTAAATTTTGATAATTCTATAGGAGATAGAGAAATTGTATCTAATATAAAAGTATCTGATATTAAAAATGCAAATGCAGGTAACTCTTTTAATGGGGAAAACTGGGTTCAACCTTGGAAAAATATAGATGGAAATACTTATAGTGATGTAAGAAGTACTGATAAAATAGAATCTGTTTTAAATAATTCTACTGATTTACAATTTACTAGAACCGCAGGTGTTGATAAATGGCTACGCCTTATTATGCCTAAGTACACTAGAGCAGTAGAAGTTGAAGATTTAAATCGTAACTTTTGGGTAATTGCCTAGGTTATTACTGCTATCAGTGCATACTTATTTGATGATGATAACCCTATTTTTAATACTTTAGAAAGAATTACTAAGGAGCTTATATAGCTATGGGAAAATACATTATATCTGTGGCTAGCTATTGCCTTAATTTCTCAAAGACCTTACTATACAAAGCTACATAGTGAAATTGTAGTAGTTAATTCTAAAGATTTCTATGGTGATGTAAGATATGATAATTTTGAATAGGGGCTTGCTAGTTTATCTCTTAGTGAAATTTGGACTTATAAACTTAGTTATTTAAAAGATACCTATCCAGAATGCAATCTATGTATTGTACCGAAAATTCGTTTGAGTAATTATGAACATAATTATTATAGCGCAGAAAAATATCCTGGAGCTATACTTTATAATCGTAATACTGATACAGTTGAATATAGAAATTTTAGTGATAGTATAATTTCATGTGAAACATATATAGACAATATAACATCAATAGTTGATACGACAGAAGGATATAAATATATTTGGCCGGCGTCAGACGCAAATGGTTATCCTGATTTTGGGGCTAGCAGGTATCATGCCTTTATTAGAACTTTTGGTACAATTAATGCTTCTTTCGATGAAGATAATAATAAAATTAAATTTGATAGTTTTTAGATAATTCTTTATGATGGAGGATATAATGTAATAGAGGGTTCAAACTATCGAATTAATACTATTACTTGGACTAAAAATTCTTATGATTCTATATATACAACAAAAAGTGAAAATATTAATACAGATCCACATCCATTAAGAAATAATGAGACAGGAACAGGAAGTTATGGCAGGGGATATTACTTAGGCGATGTAATGAGCTATGCTGCTGTTTCACTTGAACTAGGTGAAGTAGATACAAAAAGTATTAACATGGCACCAATTGGTGGCCCACATTGGTACTTATCAGAAGAAGAAAAATCTGATGATGAATACCTTAAACAAAATCCTTATCTTCATGGAGGTAGATGGGATTTAGTTACAAATAACGGAACCATTGATTATTATAACGATATGGTTAATAATTTAGTAACTGCAAATATGAATATTTTAGAAAAATATATTGCTAGATATGAAGAAGAAAATACAAGCATAAAACTTTTTGTTGCTGCACGTTATTGCGATTTATATTTGGATGATGAACTTATTGATAAGTTTAAAAGTAATTATTGGCATACTGATGAAGATAACTATTTAAAAACAACAATAAATGATATTGATTTTTAGGATTTATATGGACGTCGACTAGGAACGTATTATTATCTTAAAGATGGAATTGCAGAATCTTCCAATTCTAGTAATTATGATGGCTCATATTTTGAAATGAGAAAATTAAATGGCAGCTTTATAACAGATAATGTTTAGAGACATTTATTTCCTGAATATAAAACTAATTTTGGTTATGACGCTATTGCATCCATTGTAAATGGTTATCTTATAGATTCGACTACTAATTTACCTAAATATGATAATAATAATAAATTACAAAGATTAGATAGCGTTACAAGTCCTAATTATCTTGCAGCTAATGCAGAATATTACGCCGAGTAGAGTGGAAGCGGACTTACCAAAATGAACGGTAGTAATGGAGTAAATCTTACTTATAAGATTCCAAATTCTGGAACTGGAGCAATAGGTTATTATTATAGTCATATGATGTTAAGATACAATAATTACCGTCAAACTAACTATCGGGGTGCGATTTTAACTATTCCTGATAATAAGAAACAAAAGCTCTATAAGTATCCTAGATTCCATCATTTATATAATTTTATTCCTCTAAGAAAAGAATTTTCACAAAGATATTTACCTAACTGTCTGAATGATGATGATTTATGTGCACGTAGTCGTGCATATGATATAGGAGAAGGAAGTCTAGATTATGGTAGAAAACGCTTTGAATAGAATTATATATATACTTTCGTAAAAAATGGCGAAAAAATGGGTAAAGATAATTGGTTTATTCTCTATGTGCAAGTTTGTGGTACATTTAGAGCATTTGATAAATATTACTCTTTATAGACTATAGATTCAGATGAAGAATCAACTTTCCTTTATACTCTATCTTATAATTAGAGTGGTTTCAATAATTTATCAAATCTTAATAATCAAAGTGATATTTTAGATAGAGACGATTTTACAAATCCTCAGAATTATATAGATTCAATAGGTTCAACAGAAGAAGATAGAACTATTCCCAATAGTGTTGGAAGCACAACTCCGCTAAAAACTTACTATGCTTTATAGACTTTAAAAGCCCAATATATGTTAGACACTTCTAATTATAATGAATTAAATAAAAAGATTGGTAACAATTATGTCTATGATGATCATATGCATATCCATAGAGATGGTTTTAGTAATGTCTCTTTATGTGGATATACTGACAAGTATCCAAATCCTACGACCGTTATCCCTTGGGCGGATGTAAAAACTTGTTAGGCTCTTGCTGCTTTTATTCAAAAAATAGTAGATGATGAATTAGAAGTTAATAACTGGCCTACAAGTATTTCATTAGATGATTATAATAATGCAAAAAATAGTGTATATAGAAGTATATCAAAAGCATCTGATTGGTTAATAAAAAATATTATAGATGTACAAAGTAATTCAGAAGTTTATGGAAAAATAAATTCAGATAAAGAAAAAAAGATTTTAACTTGCATTATAAATAAACCTGGAGACATATCTGGTTCAACAGTACAACGTCTACTTGGCGCATTATTATGGAAAGGACATAACTTAGGAATAACAGGAGTCACTGATAGCGATAAGAGTATTATTATTGCTAATGTTCACTTATATGAAAGAATGAAGCCTACAGTAACACAAGTTCGTTCTCATATCTTTACAGCAGATGGCAAATATGCTCGTTACGAAAAAGACTGTATAAATGATTATGGTGAATTAAGAGGATATTGGAAAGAGCAATGTCCATTAGCTGATACCAAAGCAATATGGGCAAAGTACGCCAATGCTATTGAAGAAGCAACTGAAAGTTTTAATCCTACATTTGTACGTTATGATAATAAAAATTATTTTTATGACTTTTATCATGACCCACATTAGGGAAGACCAGATTTAGCCATTCCAAATAATACTGTAGTAGGGTGATAAATATGGGATATAGTAATATAGAAAATTTAATACATGCCTTAGTAAATGATTATACTATTCCGCATATAGAAATAGAATCAGATTTAACAGATAATCTTGATGAAGTTTATCATAACTCTTCTGCCGCCGCAAGCAAGAAAAATTTCTGGCTAAATTTTTTAGAATATCTTCATAACGAAAATATGCCCCTTAAATAGAGCGACTTAGATAATACTAAGTCGCTTGGGGAATTTGTTAATAATTTTTCAGATTTGGATTTGACAAAAGATACTACCGAGGAAATTTATACTTATATTAAAGAATTATTAACTAATAAAAATCAACTTTCTGAAAATGACAATAATCTTTTTTGGAATTTTTCAGTTAATAGATTAATTTATAATGTTATAGATACTTATAAAAAATATAACGATAATGTGTCATTAAAAGAGGATGGAGTTATTACTTGGAATAATCAAGAATTTGATATTAAAAATATAACTCATGCAGATGCTGGCAATGCTTTTGATTTTAATTTTGAAATCAATAATATTGAAAGTGAATTAGTTGTTCCTTGGTAGAATTAGGAAAAACAAACTTTTTATTCTATTATGAAAGATGAGTTTTGTGTTCCTATAAATAATGAGCATAAACTTCAATTTACTCGAATTAAAGATAAAAGTCATACTGAATGGATAAGACTATTAATGCCACAAAATAATCGAAGAGTTGAAATAATTGATTTAAATAGAAACTTTTGGGTTATTAGTATGGTATTAAGTGAAATTTGTATGTATTTATTTGGTGATGATTCTCCTTTTATTAAGCTATTTAAATAGATTATTGATGAAATTATGCAATTGTGGGAAAATGTGTTATATTTATGGATTGCATTAGCAATGTATTGTAATACTGCATCATCTAATATTCATATTGAATTTTGCCCTGTGCCACCAAGCGAATATGTGCATGACAGATAGTATGATTATACAAATGATGAATCTGATATTAACACTATAGAGGAAAGACTTCAATATTTAATAGATAAATATCCTAAACGAATATTAGTAGTAATTCCTTATGTTAGAAAGTATTTTTTAAGTGGAAGTACTCATCGAGAAGTAGTTTTCCCTTATCTATTATGGCATTTTCCTTTTGCAGAAGATTATAGTTCTGCAAGATTACAAGTATTAAAAACCACTACTTCTAATATTCCATTAGCTATCTAGTCCTGGGAAGACTCTAGTTCTACTACAGGAGTAGGAATTAGAGATTATTTATCTGGATACCGCATAGCAGGAAATGAAATTTATGTTCCCGGCGGTTCTCTTGATGATATTCCTAATTCATATGACCATAGTATTTATAAATATAATGCTATTGCAAGAATTGTTCCTAATGTTTCTTTTGGAATAGAAGGATAGAACTTAAAAGTAAAGAATTTTACTTTAGAAGTTTATGATATGGTAAGATAGTCTGTTAATAATTCAAGTGGATTTAGAATAGTTAATGTGACAACATCGAATTAGGTTCTTAATAATAGAACCTTAACTTTAAACTGTACTTATTCAAATAAGCCTAGTTCTATTGATAAGTCTTATGAAGCCTTATATAAGCCATTCTATATAGGAGAATGTTTAACTACTTATGCCAAAAATAAGAAAATTACATATGGCATATTAGCTAATGAAATAGCATTAAAGCCATTTGCTGTAGATGAATTAAAAGAAATTCCTGGAATTGGAAACGTAAGAAAAAATGATGAAGCTATTTTAAAATAGTATGCTTTAGAAAATGGAACTACAATACCTGACTCAAATGGAAAATTATATTTCAAACTATATACTGGCCGGCATATATCTGGTATACACTATGGTGGAGACAGCGGTGACGGATAGTATAATTGGTATGAATTAGATAATACTGGTAAAACCACACCTGTAATAAAAAAACTTTATACTGATAAAGCTACACATGTCCAAGTAATATATAAAGAATCGTATGATGCAATGCCAAGTAGTGTAAAAGCAAATTTTGAATTAGGTAATCATACAATTGGAAAAATAGGATTGTGCGCTTCTCTTTATAATCCTTTTGCAAGAAAAGAAATACTTACATATCCAAAATACTATTATCAAACAGAACATGGAGGTATGGCTTTTCCAATTTCTCTTACTGAATATTGTGGAGAAAAATATAATACTTCAGGTATTAGTTATTATGAAAATAAAGTTTGGAGCTTTTGGAATCGTTCAGATTTCTTTCTTTATCGAAAGATAGGAGAAGATGAGTATTCAAAAGATAATTGGTTTATAAGATATGTTTAGGTAAGTGGAGCATATGTGCTACCATATAATGAAAGTTTAGATACTTTTACATGGTCAGATAGTGATGAAACAGTAATTTAGGAGGATTTTTAGACAGAGTAGTGTTTTAGATACCTATGTAGAGAGGACTCAAATTTAGTTGCACAAAATCAAGTAATAGATTATGATGGCATAATAAAATCAGCAAAAATTGATTTTAAGAAAGACAAAAACTTTAATTTTAATATTGGTGATAAGAGACAAAGATTAAATTCTATTAACTAGGATATAGAAAAAAATTCTTCAATAAATATAACTTATTATCCAATGGTTTATAAAGTTTCTATACATTTATTTGGACCTAATAATTAGTATGAAACTGCTACGTACCGTAGAAGAGAAAGACTTATTAAAGGATTAACTACAAATGAGTAGTTTAGATTTATAGGTACTGGAGATAGTATAAATGACTGGACATTAGGAGAAGAAACAACTTCTGGTTTTGGCGCTCTCAGAAAGAAACTTTCTGAATAGTACGTTCTTCAATTAGAAGGTGAACAAACTCAATATGGAACACGATACATGCCTGATTTTGAAGCATCAAAGCGTAATGGTATTGTACATACTTCTAAAAATGGTTAGACATCAAGTATTGAATCAATGGATACACTTCCATTCTAAAAATAAAAGCCCCTTTATTAAGGGGCTTCTTTTTATTTTATACTGTTATCAATATCACATATTAAAGTATATTGTGGACTTGGTACTGTTACTATAATTGTCTCTCCATCTAAAGTATAAGTACAAACTTGTGTTTCATTGGGTTCATGAGTTATAGTGTAATTATATGTAGTATATACCCTATAATCTTTATCCTAATTGACTTCAATTTTATCTACAATCCAGCAATCTTTACCTTCCTCTCGTAATTTTTCTGATAAGAGATACGAAACAAAAGGAACTACTGCATTCTTTATAATTACCATTAGTATCAAACTTCCTACTATACATAAGTTCCGTTTTCATACTTATATATTCCATTAGTAGGTATATCTACATATAACTTATTTTCTTCGGGTACAATAGGATTTGAATAAGTTCCATTTGCATAAGATATGTAAAAAGTTCCATTATTGTAGTATCCTGGTTCAGCGCCGGCAGCAATTTTTGCATAAGCATTTGAAGAGATATGAGTACGAATTTCTGTTAGACCTTGATAATATTGTTTTTCTAATTCTGTCATATTAAAAACTGCTGCTCTATTGGCTACAGTAGTACCAACTAAAAATTCAACATCTATAGTCTCATTATTCCTTTCATCATTAAAATTAATTCTACTTCCTTGTTTATCAAAAGCTAACAAAACAGTTCTTGTTGTTATACTATTGTTATTTATACTGTCAAAAATATATACAATACCTATATTTTGTGGTTTTTTACTTAGTAATACTGAAACAATATTAGCATTATACGAAGTAGCAACTATATTTCCTTCACTATAGACATATTCTATTGGACCACTGCCATAATCCTCACGTACTTGAAAATATATATTAGTATTATCTACGCTATAAAAGTCCCAATAACAATAGCGATGCTAATTATCAATATAAAGGTCTTCAGGTTTAACTCTTTCTAAAAAACTCTATATAGACTCCTAAGAATTTAAATCCACCTAAAAAACTTTATACCCACCTGCAATAAAATCTCCGCCAAGGTTTCCATATATATTCTAACTTCCAGCATGAAGTTCAATCTTCTCCATATTTTCTCTATTCACAATAAAATCCATATTCTCACTTGCATACAAATTTGCTTTCTCAATCAAATTTCCACTATAATCATTGCCCTTATACATAATCGAGTTCATTTGACCACCTCCAATATTTTACTGTCTATTTTAAAGTAATCAATTTATCTCCTATCTCTAACTTCTTTCTTTTAGACATAACCTTTCTCTTTTCTACTTTATAATGAAGAGCCAAATAAAATAAAATGAGGTGAATAATATGGCAAAATACGCAAACTTTGATGCTTTCAAAAAAGCATATCTTGGAAAAGCAGTAGACTATGACAACACTGCAGGAGTTCAGTGTGTAGACCTTGTTGACCAGTATCTCAAAGATTGTTTTGATATTACTGGTATTTGGGTAACTGGCGCAAGAGACCTCTATAATAAATTCAACTCCTATACTGCTTTAACTAAAAAGTTCAAAAGAATTGCAAATACTCGTGACCTTGTCATCAAAAAGGGTGATATAATCGTATGGGGCGGTGGCTCCTGGGGTCATACTGGTATTGGTACTGGTAATGGTAATATCGACTGGTTCGAATCTCTTGAAGAAAATACTCTTGGAAGACATGAACCAACTCAATTAGTAAAACACTACTTTAATGGTACTGGCGGCAATGATGGTTGCAATCCAGTTCTTGGTGTTCTTCGTCCTATTACTGAATCTAAGAAAGAAGATACAAAGAAAGAAGATTCTAAGAAAGAAGATTTTAAGAAAAAGGAAACTTCTACTAAAACTAAAACCATTACAAAAATGGTTATTGACATCTCTGAGTTTCAGCCTTCTATTAACTATGCTAAACTTGCCTCTGAAGTTGATGGTGTAATTGTCCGCATTGGATACCGTGGTTATGGTAGTGCTGGTACATTAGTAAAGGATAATAAGTTTGATACTCATATGAATGGTATCAAGAAACATAAAATCCCCTATGGATTCTACTTCTTCTCTCAGGCAAAGAATGAAGCAGAAGGAAAGGCAGAAGCTGATTATGCTTATAAAATTATTAAAGATTATGACCCTACCTATCCAGTATATTTTGATAGTGAAGGTTCTACAGAGCCAAATGGAAATGGTAGAGCAGATAAGATAAGTAAATCTGACCGCACTGCCGCCGCCCTAAGGTTCTGTAAAGAAATAGTAAAGAAAGGTCTTACTGCCGGCGTTTATGCATCCACTAGTTGGTACAACAATAAACTTGATGTATCTAAACTTCAAAAATATTCTATTTGGGTAGCTGACTATGGTATAAATAATGGTAGAGCCAATACTAAGCCTTCTATTACTGGAATGAATGCATGGCAGTTTACTTCTAAGTATAAACTAAGTGCTATTTCTACAGGAGTAGATATGAGTTATTTCTATGAAACTATTCCAAGTGGAGGACTTCATCCTATTGACCCTACGCCTAAGAAAGAAATTAAGTATACAACTTACTACGCAAATGATAAGACTGGCGTAAACTATCGCAAAACTCCTAATGGTATTCTTGTTGGTACTTATAAATATGGTGCTGCAGTAACAGTAGTTAATGGAAGTGCAACTGCTAAGGCAGGATACACCTGGCTTAAAACAAAGAGTGGATATTGGGTAGCTAAAGAACTTCTTAGTAAGACTAAGCCCTCTACTGTATCTATTGCTAAATATACTAAAGGTAAATCCTATACCCTTCAAGTAGATTTAAAAGTACGCACTGGTGCAGGTACCTCTTATGCTCAAAAGAATAGAAAAGACCTTTCTGCTTCTGATAAGAAAAATAGTTATAATCAGACAAAAGCAGTTTTAAAGAAGGGGACAAAAATTACTGCGACTGAAGTTAAAGCTATTGATAGCAAAAATGTATGGATTAAATGTTCTGCTGGATGGCTTAATGCTATCAATAATGGAACTATTTACATAAAGTAAGATGCCCTTAACTCCAATAAGAAAAGAGTTTCTTAATTTACCTATTAAACAATATATTATTACAGCGCCGTCATCTTAGGCGGCGCCGTTTAATATATTTATTTATTAGCTTCCAGATTTACCTTAGTAGTTTAATACAAGTTTGGCTGAATACTATGTGAGATGTTAGAAATTTAATAGATTAAAATAGTTCAAAGCAAATTACTATGTGGATAACTTATCCATATGGGAAACTTCGCCGCCCTAGGGTAAAATAGTAAGGGTTGCTATTTGTGGTACAAAGGAAAGAACTTATAAGAAAACAGTTAAATTGATTACTAATTTAGCTCAGTATTTGACTATACCTCAAGAGTAGATAAAATTAAGATTTTCTAATGAGAACTTTTCTTTATTACTAAGCGCCGCGATGGAAAAAATTAGACTCCCACATAAGGAAATTTCACATTAGGATTTTTTCCAAGAGCCGGCGGCGTACGACAAGGAAGTACAACTAACTTATAAAATGTAGGTAGATAATAATTGGACAGAAACTTCTATAGGTAAACCCTTACATGGTCTTAAATTTTCTATCACTCAAGGCAAATTTTTATTCCGAATATGGTCTGGCGGCACTTGGTATCCTTGGACAGACTCAAAAGTCGAAAATCTTTCATCTATTGAAGGTTTCCAATTTGAATTACAAGATTTGCCTAATTACAACTTATTCTTTAGAGTTCATTTTCTAAATGAAAACTGGACAAAATGGAAAGACAAATATATCTCTATACCTTATCAAAAAACTATTGATAGTATAGAGCTTAAATTAAAAAGGAGGGATAATGATGATTGAAAGTATTCTAGGTTTATCAATAGGGTCAACATTAGCAGACTTAGGTGCTCTTGCGGCACTTACTACAATAATTACAGAAGTACTTAAAAAGATTCTTCCTGATAGTATTCCCACAAAACTTGTTGCAATAATTACTGCTATTATCCTTAGTGTTGTTGCAGCCATACTACTTTATGGTTTCTTATTTAAAACTATTATAATTGGTTTAGTAATGGGATTTGTAGTAGCCTTCGTTGCAATGAATGGCTTTGACTCACTTAGTGAGATTTGGAATAGATTTACAGTTGGCTCCATTTCAGAAGAAGAAGAAAAAGAAGGAGAAGGATGATGGCAAGTACACTAGAACTAACAGAAGCAATGTGGGATGAGAACTCTAGTGAACTCTATAAAAATTGTAAACCTATTACATTAACTATTACAGCCAATAATCTCTCTACTTCTGAAACTCTATATGTTCATAAGTGTGAAGAAATAGAACATCATAAAAAGATAAGTAGAGACGAATATAATAACTTAGAACAAATAGATAACAATACAATTTATTTTATACCAGATTAAGAAGTCAATCCTTGACTTCTTTTCTCTTTTATGATATAATATTTATATATCATAAATATGGAGGTACCAGTTATGGATTTAGATATAAGACAAAGAAAAGTAGTTGAAAGTGAAGATGCACACATACTATGCCTAGCTTCAGCAGGCGCAGGCAAAACTCGTGTGCTCACTGAACGAGTTAGATACTTGATAAAAGAACGTTAGGTAGACCCAATGAAAATTGTAGCAATCACATTTACTAACCTAGCAAGTGAAGAAATGAGAAAGCGTCTGGCAGATGTAGCTCAAGGTGTATGGATAGGTACTATTCATTCCTATGCAAATTATTTATGTATTAAAAATGGATTGGATACTCAACAATATATAGATAATTTTGAGTACGATAAAATATTAGAAAAAGCGCTCACCTTACACCGGCGCAGTAGTTTCGATGAAATAGACTATCTTTTAGTTGATGAATGTCAAGATTTGTCTAAATTAGAAGTCCAATTTTTATCTCGACTTCCAGTAAAGAACGATTTCTATGTAGGAGATGAAAGACAAGCCATCTATGGTTTTAAAGGTTGCTCTGATGAGTTTTTACGAGAACTTACAAATAATCCAGATTATACCAAATATTTTCTTACAATGAACTATCGTAATGCACCTAATATAATCTCCAAAGCAAATAGCTATCTTTATTCTTATGATGCTATTAGCCCTGCTCCACAAGCCGTAAAAACAAAAAATGGATATGTGGATGAATGTTCATTTGGAGAAGCTCTTGAAGATTTAATTGATTCAGGCAATTGGGGTTTATGGTTTATTCTTGCACGAACAAATGTTGAGATAGATGCAATCATGGATATACTTGAATCAAATGAAATTCCTTGTGTTACATTTAAAAAAGGAGACCTTAATGAAATGGAACTAGAAGAACTTCTTGCTGAAAATCGAGTAAAAGTTCTTACTATTCATAGTGCTAAGGGTCTTGAATGTAAACGAGCAATTATGTGCGGAGCAAGAACTTATAACGAAGAAGAACGAAAAATCGCTTATGTTGGTGCTACTAGACCAGAAAATACTTTATACATATGTCCTTCTGTACGACATCGAAAAAAGAAAGAAGGACCCATGTCTCGCCGGACGGCGGCTGGAGATACTTTTGGTAAAACATCCCAAAAGATGGTTACGTTTTGAAAAATTATATACTTTGTGATAACGATGATACTCATATTGAAATTGCAGGCTGGTTTCATGAATTGGCTAAAGAGTTAGGAGTAAAGCAATTTACAATTAGTCGAACTGATTGTGAACCTATTTTATATGAAGTTCTTAGTACAATGGAAAAGAAAGGTATTATTTTAAAAAATATTGTTATGGCTCCAAATGTGCCTATTATTGAATATTAGAAATATTTAGCTTTAAATGAACCTTATGATTTTTTTAATGAACCAGTTTGTTTAATTTCCACATATGAAAATATAGTAAAAAATAAACAAGAAATTATAACAGGTATAGAAGAATTTTCTACCAAAGAAATTTAGTTTTATTGTGATATATTTCCTGAACCTATTTATTAGGTTGCAGGCTATATAGTAGCCATAATGAAAGATAAAGATGCCATTTTTCTTTTTGGCTACGAAAATAATAAAAAGGAGGAAGATAGTAATGAAGAATACTATTAAAATTGTAGCAACTGCTTTAGTATCGTTAATGATTCTAAGCAGTTGTGGTAAGGAGGTTGAGAAAAGTCCGATTTCGGACTTCTCCAGTACAACTGCATTAACGACAGTTAATGCAGACAGTCAAAATGACACAGAAGAAATTGTAACTACAACAATATCTCCTATCCAAAAGGTAGATAAGGTAAAAGATGCGGTAACAAAAACTTCTTCTTTACCTGACCAAATTATTCCTGAAATTACAACTATTACTACTACTGTTACTTACAAAGAATATGATGTACCAGATTACATCAAACCAGATAATAAAGAAATTGTCGATGATAATAGTAATAAAGACTATTATCGCTATATGTACAAGCCAGATACTCACTATGTACATCGTGCAACCTGTCATTGGATAGATGATACATGTTATGAAATTACGAGTACTGAAGGCTTAGAGGTAAGACTTTGCTCAGAATGCAATCCGGATATTACGGTTGAAAAAGAATATAAAGAAAAGAAAAAGACTACCACTACTCAACCTGCCGCAACCCCTGGTGATACTTATGCTGATGCTTGGCCTGAAGATCAAAGATTAAGCCCTTATAATGGAACTATTGAAGGCCCAAGTGGAAAGGAGACATATTATAACTTAGATATGTCTGGGGTTATTAGTATTATGCGAGGTATGGGATTTGATGAGGAAAATTATCCTTATTGGGTACGAGATGATGGCTGTAAAATGCTAGGAGATTATATTATGTGCGCCGCCAGTCTCGATATTCACCCGAGGGGAACTACTGTTCTTTCTTCTCTAGGTATGTGTTTAGTATGTGACACTGGTGGTTTTGCATACTCTAACCCATATCAGTTAGATATTGCAGTGACGTGGTAACGTAGCTAACTAATGCAGAGGTGATCTAATGTATACTTTTAATTATTAGCTAAAGAATAATTTAACAGGTAGATAGGCATCATTATTTAACTGGCAATTAAATGAGCTACCTTTTCCAATTCATGTTAAAAAAGATGATACTCATATTCTTAATGCTAAGTCATTAATAGGAATTTTGAGTGGAAATTTTCTTGCTAAAACAATTATAACTTTCATAGTTGCCTCAGAAGATTAGGCAATTGAATTAAAACAAAAAATTCAAGACTTTTAAAAGTAATAGCGAATTAGAATTTGTTTTCTAGTTCGCTATTTTATTATTTGACTTTAGTTCTATTCTATGATATAATAATTTTAGAAATAAAAATGAAAGGTGGTTGATGTGAAATGGCAAGACTTTCTGATTCAACTATTCAGCAAATTCCAAAACTTTATGCGGAATTAGGAACCTATAAAGCAGTGGCAGAATAGTTAAAAATTAGTCCTACTACTGTAAGTAAATATATGAAAAAATTTAAAGGAAATATACCCAGTGCCGGCCAAACAAACATTACAAAAGAGTTGGAGCAAGAAATTAATGATTACTTTGCTTTTTCATTGAATTTAAGTGAAACAGCAAGAAAATTTAATATTAGTCCAACAACTGTTAAAAGACATTTAACAGATGAAAATTTAGTTGCTGCGGCGGCGTAGAGTGAGGACAAAGATAATTTAGTAGTATATATTGAAAAATTATTTAATTAGCCAATAAGTAAATGGAATATTATTCAAATTTCAAAATTTAAAAATAATGGAATGAACTATAAGGCACAATTGTTAACTTTAAAATATTGGTTTGAAGTACTTGGCAATACTACTGAAAAATCCAATAATAGTATTGGAATTATTCCATATTAGATAGACAATGCACGTACTTATTATATGAATAAAGTTCGTCAGCATAAATTAAACGAAGAAAAACTTAAAAAACAAAAATCAAATGAGCACATTATAATTACTCATACACCAGGAGATTACTTTGTGCCGCCAAACCATGAGAAAAATCTAATAAATCTTGATGATTTGAGGGATATAAATGATTGAAATTCCACGTCAGACAATACTTCAATTATTAGGAAGTTTAATGAAAGAACCAGATTTATTTGTTCAAACAGATAAATATAAACTCAGTCCAAAAGATTTTACTCGATTATTAGATAGATATGTCTTTTCCACTATTTATAATCTTTACTCAAATGGTGCTAAACAAATTCATATTATTGATATAGATACTCAAATTCAAACAAATCCTGCAGCAAAGGCTACTTATGAACAAGAAAATGGATTACGTTTTATACAAGATTGTGAAGAGTTTAGTGACCCATAGAATTTTGATTATTATTATAATCAATTTCGTAAAATAAATTTATTACGAAGCCTATAGAAACAAGGAACAGATATTAGCTAGTTTTATAGCGATAATCCTTTAGATAAAGATTATCTTCAAATAAATTAGAAATTTGAAACATTAACTTGTAAAGACATATTGGAATCTTTAAAAGGAGACATTGCTACCCTTGAAAATGAATATGCTGTAGATACAACTATAGAAGAAATGAATGCATTTCAAGGTATTAGAGAGTTGATAGAAACCCTTAAAATCAAACCTGAAACAGGCTCACCTATGCAAGGTGATTATTTTAATACAGTTTCCCGAGGTGCTAGATTAGGAAAACTATATCTAAGATCTGCATCGTCTGGAGTTGGTAAAACCCGCACAATGGTTGGGGATAGTTGTAAAATGGCTTTTCCTATTAGGTATGATAGAAAGCAAGGTAAATGGGTAAGCACAGGCTCTTGTGAACGAGTTGTTTACATTGCAACAGAGCAAGACGTTGCGGAAATTCAAACTATGATATTAGCTTATTTAACAGATATTAATGAAGAAGCATTTTTGTATGGTAGATTTGATTTAGTTGATATGCAACTTATTACAAAAGCAATTGATATTATGGAAAGATTTCAAAATAATCTTTGGTTAGTTAGAGTGTCTGACCCTAGCGCCGGCGTAGTAAAAAATGTAATCAGAAAATATCATAAACAAAAACAAGTTAATTATGTTTTTTATGATTATATCTTTAGCTCTCCAGCGATGCTAGCTGAATACCGTGATTTGGGGTTAAGAGAGGATGTGGTACTCAGACTCTTCATCACGGAGTTGAAGAACCTCGCCGTTGAATTGAATATCTTTATACTTACATCTACACAAACAAGTAATGATGATGGCGGCGGTGGATTTAAAGATTATCATAATGTACGTGGCTCAAAAGCATTAGTAGATTTGTGTGACTTAGCTTGTATTATGTCACGCCCCACATCGGAAGAAATTGAGGCGCTTAGAACCGAAAATCCCGACTTAAATTACTCTCCTAATATTGTAATAGATGTCTATAAAAATAGAAGAGGAAGATGGACTCAAATACGAATTTGGGGTTGTAATGATTTAGGTACTTGTAGACGAGAAGAAGTTTTCGTTACAGATATAAAAAATGTTCCAATCGAAGATTTTACCTTAATAGATTTTCATATAGATAATGCTAATATAAATCTAAATGAGCTTGAAGAATATTATAATGATGGAGTAATACCATCTCAAAATCAAGAGCTATTAGTAGATACTTTTGTAGAAATAGTTCATGATAGTCAACAAGCACATGCGGAAAGAGAAGATGATTTTTTCATTACAGATGCTTTTGATAATCAAATTGATACTTATAAAAGAGCAAAGAAAAGGAGTTTAAGTAGTTACTTTGATTGATAAGGATAAATTAGTTCAAAGTTTAACATCTGAGGATATCATTGAAATAGCTAAAGACCTAGGTTGTGATGACTATGTAGAAAAAGAAAGAGAGCTTATTTTTCCTACTTTTTGTCATCACGCCAATGCCGCAGATGGTTCACATAAACTTTATTACTATAAAAAAGACCATAGATTCTGTTGCTATACTTGTTGCGGCACTTTTGACATAATCGGTTTGTTGTGCCGGCGCTATGAAACTCTTGGTATAGAATATGACTTCTATAAAGATGTTTTGCTTAAACTATCGGAAAAGGCGAATATTAGCGTAATAAAGACAATGCCGTCCTTTATCGATCCTTATGAAAACATTGGTGATAGATATAAACCAAAAGTAGTAGATATTGTAATGCCACCTTTAGACCCTGCTATTCTTAATTCATTTATTTTTTATCCTACACCAGAATGGTTAAATGATGGAATAGGAAAAGAAGCAATGAAACTTTACGGTATAAAATATTCAATTAATGAAAATAAAATTATTATACCTCATTATAATAATAAAGGCGATTTAGTTGGTATTCGTGGAAGGGCATTAAATAAAGAAGAATAGGACAATAAATACATGCCGATTAGTATTAATGGAAATATCTATAGCCATCCATTGGGATATAATCTTTATGGATTGAATATGGTATCAGGTAATATTAAACGTTTAGGTATGGCAATTATAGTTGAAGCAGAAAAATCCGTACTCTAGTATGATACTATGTTTGGTCATCATGATAATATTTGTGTAGCAACTTGCGGCAGTTCATTACATGATTATCAAATTAATCTATTACTTCATGCCGGCGCAAGGAAAATTCTTCTTGCTTATGATAAAGAAGGTCAGACGCCAGAAGAGGCAGAAAAGTATTATAAAAAATTAAATCATATTTGCAGTGCGTATAAAAATAAAGTTCAAATAGGTTATATTCAAGATATGGAGAATTTACTTGATTTAAAAGATTCTCCGACAGATAAAGGAAAAGAAGTATTCTTAAAATTATATTGGAAAAATACAATTTGGATATAAGGAGGAACAATATTGCAAGTTAAGCAAAGAACAACAAAAAATATTACAAGTAATTTTTTAATGGAATTACTTAAAGACAGAGGAATATTACCATAGTCAGAAGGAGACAAATAGAAATTCCTTCATCCATTACATAGTAATGAACATTCTCCAGAGTTATTAGACCATATGGAAGAAGCATGGAATATGCTGAAAAAACATCTCATGCGCGGGAGCAAGATATATCTTGTAGTTGACCCAGACGTTGATGGATACACTAGTTCCAGTCTGGTTTATCTCTATCTAACGGATGTACTTGCAAAACAAGGATATGAATTTAAAATAGAATATCATATACCAGAAGGCAAAGAACATGGATTATAGACTCTAATGCCTATTCTTACAGCAGATAAAATTGCAGACCTTATTATATGTCCTGATAGCAGTTCTAACGATTATGAAGAACATTAGATTCTATCTGAAATGGGATATGATATACTAGTACTGGATTAATTGAAGAATGATGGTTCAGTTTAAATCTCTCTAATTGACGGGGACTCCCTTAGGGCTTTAACTACTAAACGATAATAGCAATATTATTGTGGCAATGCGGAAAGGCAAAGGTATAGTAAAAAAGTTAAAGATTGGGTAATCCGCAGCGAAGAATCTTCCATATTTTACAAGGAAGAATCACGTTCAGAGACTATATGGGAGACAGTGGAAGCACTGAAGAGATAGTCCAATCTCTTCATATAATTTAAACATGGAGGATTGATACAATGGATAAAATTAACGCAAGAAAAATTGAGGAAATGTATTCATTAAGACGACCAATAAAATGGATCCAACAAGAAACGGGAATGTCTAAAAGTACTATTGAAAAATATTTAAAAGACAATAATTTATGGACTGGACATAAATATATGCTAAAATATTTTGATGAATTTTTCTTTGACAGTATTGACACCGAAGAAAAAGCATATTGGTTAGGATTTATATATGCAGACGGATATTTAGCAAAGCCTTCAACTATAGGTATAGAATTAAAAGCAACAGATAAGGAACATTTAGAAAAATATCGGAAATCTCTTAAAGCAGAACATGAAGTTAAAGTATATCATAAAAATAGTACTTTTGGTCCACAAGATAACTGTAGAATTGCTTTTGCTTCTAAACATATGTTTAATATATTACTAAATTATTTCGGTTCTCATAAAAAAACCTTTGAGGGGCATTTCCCAATAATTGAAGATGAAAAATTAATTCCTCATTTAATTAGAGGCTTCTTTGATGGAGATGGTAGTTTATCTGGTTTACCACAAGAAGAAGAACATCTTTTTAGACCATCTCTAAGTTTTATAGGTACAAAAGAGACATTAAAATATATTGAAAAAATCAGTGGTTTTGATTGGTCTTGGTCCCAAAGACATCCTGAAAAAAATACCAACAATTATTAGATTAATTGTGGTCGCGTTAATGATTGTATTACTTTTTTAAATTATATGTATAAAGACGCAACTATTTTCTTAGATAGAAAATATGAAAGATATTTATTTTTATTAGAAAATAGGCAACGTCTTTCAGCGAAAGCAAGAGTATAAAAGCACCATGAAGCAGAAAGATATAGTGACCATGCTGTTGTAATTAATAATCAGTTATCTAAGAATTATCCTAATAAAGCACTTAGTGGTGTTGGAGTTGTATATAAATTCTTAGAACATATTGATTATGAAACTCAAAAAGAAAATCTTAAAGAAGAAGAAGGATTTATAGAACCTTACTCATATAACTATTTAGACTTAGTTGCTCTCGGAGAGATAAGCGACGTCATGGATATGACAACTCTAGAGAACCGTTGGATAGTTAGTGCCGGCCTAAGTAATATTAACAATAAATTTTTCCAGACCTTAATAGATAAATAGTCATTCTTTTTAAAACTTGATGAAAAGCCGCTTGACCAAATAGGAGTTGCTTTTTATATAACACCATTAATCAACGCGCTTATACGAGTAGGTTCACCTTTAGAAAAAGAACGTTTATTCTAGGCATTTATTACACCAAATGTAAAAGTTCCTTCTACAAAGCGCGGCGAAAAAGGAATGGAAGAAACTATTGCAACACAAGCCGCAAGAAATTGTGTTAATGCTAAAAATCGCTAGACAAGAGAGCGCGATAAAGCGGCGGAATTATTGGATATACAAATTCTTAATAATGATTTAGACTCAAATAAAATACTTATACTCGATGCCGGCGACCTGGATGTTTCTAATAATCTGACAGGATTGTGCGCAATGGGTGTGGCGGCGAAGTATAAGAAACCAGTATTACTAGGAAGAGTAACACCAGATGGGAAAGAAATGAAGGGGTCTATTCGGAACAAAGATGGCTCTCCACTTAAAGACTTAAAATAGTTCCTAACAGATTCAGGGCTAATGTCATACGTCGAGGGGCACGCTAATGCAGCCGGTTGGGGTTGTCCTGTATCAAATATAAGCAAACTAATTGAATATGCAAATCGAGAACTCGCAGATGTAGATTTTAATGAAGGCTCATATGATGTTGATTTTATTTGCAACTCAAAAGATAGCTATATTAATGATTTGATATTTGATTTAGATAAAGGTACCCAATTCTGGGGTTAGTCCAATCCAGAACCTATTATTGCAATTCCTAATATTTCTTTGCCGGCCGCTGCAATAAGTATAATTGGAAATAATAAAGATACAATAAGATTTGAGCTTAATGGAATAACTTATGTTAAGTTTAAATGTAAAGACCTAATAGAATCATTACCTTCTAAAGGTGAAGTTTATATTAGTATTGTAGGAAGAGGAAACATTAATAGATGGGCCGGCAAAGAAAAACCACAAATATTAATTGATGATATTGAAATAAAAAGTTTGGAGGGATTCTGATGAAAGTTGTACCAAGATATTAGTCAGATGATGGTTTAAGAGAATTTGATACATAGGAAGAATGTTATGAATATGAATTAAATTGTAATGTAGAACAAGATGAAGAAGCAATATTAAATAATCTAATTTTTTTCAAAGGAGAAGAACGAGATTGGAATATATTTAGTAAAATTGAAAGTAAATAGCTGATTGGAGCATCTGCTAGTGGCTTAGATTCTTTAATCTTTCACTTTTTAAATGATTCTTATTTATATATTAGAACTAAAGAAGTATTTGCTTGGGCAAAAAGACAAAAGAATAAAAGTACTATTGCAGAATTAATATATGCTTTTGGAGAAGAAATTCAGAGCGATACAGAAGCAACAGATGAAATATATTTTAAAATAAATGATGTCTGGAAAAGCGGCACTCAAATTTATAATGAATTGTAGCAAAGAACAGTAGAATTAAATACACTATATAACAATATGTCATTAAACTTTATTTAAAGGAGGAATTTACTATGGGAGAAATTTTAAAGAGAACAGAAGAGTGGAGAGTTAATGATGAAGCAGAAGCTAAAGCATTAATTGAGCAGGCTAAGAAAAAAGAACTCGATGATGGATATGAATTAGTTTCATACTAGTCAACACATAAAGTAAAGAAAGATGATGACTTTTATATAGTAAAACTAGTTAAACAGTGGTAATATGAAATATATAATTAAATCTCGTGGTTATGGAAAGACATTTGACATTGTGCGATTAGCTTTATCAAATAATGGAATTATAATTGTTTCTAATTGGGGTGCTAAATATTATATCAAATGTCATTTCTATAAAAGATACAAAATTTCATTTAATGAGATAGATGTTCTTACAGTAGAAGAATATTTAAAAAATTATTTTCAAGAAGAATATAAAAATCGTCCTATATATGTTGATGAAGCAGATAAATGTTTTACAATTTTATTTGAAAACCTATTTAAGGCAGAATTAAACACAATTGCATTAACACTTAGCTAAAGTCAAGAGAAATCTTGACTTTTTCTTTGTTTTATGATATAATAATTATAGTAAAAGAAATTTTTACTATAATTAATTAATTATAAGGAGGGATTTTATGGACTTATCTAAGATTGCCAAGATGGATGACCACGCCCATTCCGAATACAGCAACGAGCGTTTAATCGACAGTATTAACTACATACCGGACATGATGAAGGTAGCCTATTCACTTGGTTATGCAGGTATTACACTGACAGACCATGAAACACTTAGCGGCCATGTAGAGTGGCTATAGACTGAAAAGAAGTTAAAAGAAAAAGGAGAAATACCTCAAGACTTTAAATGCGGTCTTGGTAATGAGATTTATCTTGTAGATGATAGACATAATATAGAACGTTATTGGCATTATATTCTAATTGCCAAGAATAACCAAGGACATCGAGCATTAAGAGAACTCAGTTCAATTGCTTGGTACAATGGATTTTCAAGTCGCGGTATGATGCGAGTGCCAACTGAGAAGCGAGAGCTTGAAGAGATAGTAGCTAAGTACCCAAATTCATTGATAGCTACTAATGCCTGCATAGGCGGGTTTATCGGAGGACGCGTACTAGCCCTCGTAAAAGCAGAAGCGGATAACAATGAAGAAGAAATATATAGGTTAAAGATTGATATTAATGATTTTATTAACTGGAATAAAAAGCTATTCGGCAATGATTTTTATTTTGAAATAGCCGCCGGTCAATCAAAAGACCAAATAGCTTTTAATAAAAGGGTAAAATCAATTGCAGATTCCTATGGACTAAAAATGATAATAGGTTCAGACGCTCATTATCTTACAGCAGATTACCGAGCTGCTCATAAGGGATACCTTAACTCCAAAGAAGGAGATAGGGAAGTAGATGAATTTTATTATGATGCACACTTTATGACGAATGAGGAAGCCTATAGTAATTTAAAGCTCGCTAATTATACAGAAGAAGAATTTATTCAAATGTGTAATAACTCAATGGAAATTTATGATAAAATTGAAGGATATAATCTTGAACATAAGCCTATTATTCCTGAAGTTGAAGTAATGGATTATCCTAAAGCAAACATAGATTTTCAAAAAACAAAAGACTATCCTACTCTTGCTAAATTATTAATTAGTAATAATATTCAAGAAAGATATTGGGTAAATCAATGTTTAGATGAATTAAAAACTCGAGATTTATTTATCCCCAAATACTTAGAAAGACTGGAAACAGAAGCTAGAGTAATAGATATCATAGGAGAAAAACTTGAAGATTGTCTCTTTAAATACTTCAATACTTTTCAACATTATATTAACCTCTTTTGGGAATGTGGTTCAATAGTAGGTCCTGGAAGAGGTAGCTCTGTATGTTTCTTATCTAATTATCTTTTAGGAATAACTTAGCTTGACCCGATAGAATGGGAGCTTCCCTATTGGAGATTCTTGAATGAAGAACGTGTTGAGCTACCCGATATTGATATAGACCTAGCTCCATCAAAAAGACCTGAAATATTTAAACGTATTAGAGAAGAGCGTGGTGAATTAAATGTGCTTCAAGTATGTACTTTTGGCACAGAAGGTACAAGAAGTGCAATTGCTGCTGCCGGCAGAGGTTATCGAAGTGAAAAGTATCCAGATGGATTAGAGGTAGAAATAACTCAATATTTATCGAGTTTAGTACCAATGGAACGTGGCTTTCTTTGGTCAATAGATGAAGTTATTAATGGTAATGTCGAAAAAGATCGTAAACCTGTACAAGCCTTTATAGATGAAGTTTCTAAATATCCTGGTTTATTAGAGCTGATTCAATCTATTGAAGGACTTATTTGCCGCCGAGGCATTCACGCGAGTGGAGTAATACTTTATAATAATAGTCCTTTTGAAACCAATGCTATCATGCGCAGTCCTGATGGCACTCTCACAACATAGTTCGATCTTCATCAGTCTGAGTGGGCTGGCGACGTAAAATATGACTATTTAGTTACTGAAATATGTGATAAGCTAACCTCTTGTATTGAGCTGCTCCAGCGCGAGGGATTAATAGATCCGAATAAAAAACTGAGAGAGGTTTATAATGAATATCTTCATCCGGCAGTATTGAATTTGGACGATAGTAAATTATGGGACGCATTGGCTGAAGGCTCTGTCCTTGATGTATTCCAGTTCAGTACGGGAGTCGGATTGGCAACGGCAAAGCAAGTTAAACCTCGTAATCCTACTGAATTAACTTCCGCAAATGCTCTAATGCGTCTTATGGGAGAAAAAGGGAAGGAGCGGCCGCTTGATAGATATTGCCGTATTAAGCAAGATATAAATAGATGGTACGATGAAGTAAGAGCAATAGGTTTAAGTGAAGAAGAAATAAAAGTTCTTGAACCTTATTATGTACCTAATTACGGAGTGCCGGCTAGCCAAGAAGACCTTATGATGGTTTGTCTTGACCCAAAACTAGCTCATTTTACACTTAAAGAGGCCAATGCCGCGAGAAAAACCGTGGCTAAAAAACATATGGGCGAAATACCTGCATTACACGATAAGTTTGTTAATCAATGTCCAAATACTAGACTTGGTGAGTACGTATGGGAAACTACCATGGGACCTTAGATGGGTTATGCATTTGCTCGACCTCACGCCCTTGCATACAGCTTCGTAGGTATCCAAACTCTCTATCTTGCCACCAACTTTCCACCCATCTTCTGGAATTGTGCTTGCTTAATAGTAAGCGCCGGCGGAACAGATTTGCTTAATATGGATTTTGATGATGAAGAGACTGATGAAAAGAAAAAGAATAAAAATGTCGATTATGGTAAAATTAGTAAAGCAATAGGAGAATCAAAAGAAAAGGGAATTAAAATTGCTCCACCAAATATAAATCATTCTGACTTAATATTTAAACCAGACCTTTATAATAATCAAATCTTATATGGACTTAAAGGGATATCTCGTATAGGAACAGATTTAGTTTATGAAATATTTAAACATCGTCCATATACATCTATTTCTGACTTTTGCAAAAAGGTAAAAGTTAATAAACTTCAAGCAACTTATCTTATAAAATCTGGTGCTTTTGACGATTTATACGGCGGTGACAGAGAAAAAGTGATGAAAGAGTACTTATCTTCTGTCGCTGACCAGAAAAAGCGCATTACTCTTCAAAATATGAATATGCTTATAGAAAAAGATTTACTTCCTGAAAATTTAGACTTGGAAAAAAGAATATTTAATTTTAACAAGTATCTCAAAAAATTTAAGAAAGATAAGTACTACATTCTTGATGATGTGTCTTATAATTTCTTTACTAAAAACTTTAATGAAGATTACCTTGAAGATATTCATGTTGAAGACAATAATAGTAGTGCAAAAATACTTCAAACAAAATGGGATAATATTTATAAAACTGCTATGAATCCAGTAAGAGATTGGATGAAAGCAAATCAAACAGAAATTCTTAATACTTTAAATACTACTTTATATCAAGAAACATATAATAAATATGCCTCTGGCTCGCTATCTGAATGGGAAATGGAATCATTAAGTTTCTATTATCACGACCATGAGTTAGCAAATCTCAATACAAGAAAGTATGGAATAGTTGATTTCAAGTATCTTAGTGAAGAGCCAGTAGTTGACCGTCAATTCACAACTAAAGATGGTAATGAAATAACCCTATTTGAAATAAGCCGTATTGCAGGTACTGTTATAGACAAAGATAAGAACAAATCTGAAATTATACTGCTGACAACAAGCGGTGTAGTTACTGTAAAAGTTTGGAAGAATCAATATGCCAAATGGGATAAACAAATATCTGAACGTGGTGAAGATGGTAAAAAGCATGTTGTCGAGAAGAGCTTCTTCTCGAAGGGCACTAAGTTAATTATCACTGGTATACGCAGAGGAGATAATTTTATTCCTAAAAAATATAAGTCTACTGAATATCCTTTATTTGAGAAAATAATATCTTTAAGTGAAGATGGTTCTACAATAGTAGACTTTGCGACTGAAAGAGCGGAGGTAGAAGAATGAGTTCCATTGGACTCTATGATTTAGACTTGCTTCATTCTCCTAAATCTTGGCCAAACCTTGAGCTTATGAAAGTATATAATTACTTTCATAAGCAAGGAGACCAAGTAATACTAATGAATAAAAAGGAAGATGAAGGACGATATAATAAAATCATATATTTCAAAGATAATAAAAAACTTCAAATTCCAAAGGGGATAAATGTAATTGGTAGAAATAAATAGATATATGGAGAAGGTTTTTTTAATACCTTTTCCCCCTTGCCAGAAAAATATTCCATTTCGCCGCCGGACCCAATAGTTTATCTAACAGTTTGTAACAAATTTAAAACTATTAAATGGAATAATTTTATAAGAAGTTCAATTGTAAGATTTTCTAATAATGATATGACAGGTTATAAACCAGAAGCAAAAGACCTTTATATTGTTGATAGAGATTTTTGCGCACTAGAGGGCGCGGCAGATTTCTTACTAGAATACAAACAAAAAACAATTCACTTTTTCCACACTTTAAGAATAACTTCAATTGAAGATTATAATTTATTTAGTCGCTTTACTTTAATACTATCAAAACCTTTATTTATAGATTTTAAATTTAATAAGGAGTTTTTATTAGAAAACATTAATGAAAAACTTCACTTTAATGTATATACCCCTCAAGCAGAAGAAACAGATAAGGATTTTAAAATAAGGACTATTAAAATGGGGATAATTATAAAAAATAAAAAAGCACTATTTATTTATAATCAAATTTTTATGAGAGATAGATTTTAGAGCTATATTGCAAAATGGATTGCTGCGCCGGCATAGAATACTTATGCTTAGTATTATAAAGATAATAAAGAAGCCTTGGCTTTTATGAATAATGCCTCAACAGAAATACGCTTATTATTAAAATCTAATCCTTAGACTACTAATATTGAAATAATTGACTTTTGAATAAAAAGGTGGTATAATTATTATAAATAAAGGAGGAATAAAAATGAATGAACTTAAAGATAAATTAGATATACTTAATTTCAAACTAAAAACTAAAAAAGTTGAGTTAGATAGAATCTCAATAAATACTTTTACTTACAATCCTAAAATTACAGAACTATCTCATGAAATAAAAGAATTAGAGAAAGAAAAACATGAAATTCTTTCTCAGATGGAGGGCGAATGAGTAATTTATTTGATTTAACTCTAGAAGACGAAAAAGGCAATTTAAAGTCAAAAGAAGAAATATTAAAAGAGTTAGGAGATTTTTATGATTCTTTATTGAATCCTAACTAGTTTTCTGGTAAAGAATATTATGAAAAAATAACTAAACCTGCGGATTTATTAGATTTAGACTTAGTACGAGAGAATGATAATTTTTTCCAACGTGCAATTTATATTAATGAAGAAATGAATGATGAATTAGTTCAATATGTCCATCAAACAATTAAGTTTTATAATATAATAGATAAAGACAAAGCTGTTGAAGAAAGAATGCCTATTAATATTTATATCAATACACTTGGCGGCGATACAGATTGTTGTTTAGGCATTTGTTCTTCAATTTTAGCAAGTATTACTCCTGTATATACATGGAATATAGGTAAAGCATATAGTAGTGGATTTATTATTTTATTATGTGGAACTAAAAGATTTGGATTCAAACATTCTCAATATTTATTTCATTTAGGTTATGCTTATAAAAGTGGAGATTATCATAAGTTTATGGATTTTGCAGATTATTATCCTACATATATAAAAGATAATATAAAAAAATTAGTTCTTGACCATTCTGAATTAACAGAAGAGGGATTCAACTCTTTAATAAAAGATGACTGGTGGTTTTCATCAGAAGAGGCTCTATCATACGGTTTTATAGATGAAATTGCTGATAATATTATATAATGGAGGTATTAACCAATGGCAGAAAAAATCGATATTTCAAAAAATTAGAATAACACTATTGAATCTTTTGTCAAAATAATGTCTAATAGCAGTGCTCCTCTTGACCAAAATTCTCTAGATGCTTTTACAGCAATGCTAGAGTTAGAGGATGTTAAGTTTGATGCGATATATGATACTCTAATGCAGGGTATCAATGAAGGATTTGAAAACGAAGGCGTTAGATAGGACTTAATTGCCGCCCTTCGTAGGACACCTATTACAAACATAGAAGAGGAAAGAAAATCTGCTGAGGATTTTATTAATAATATAAAGGAAGCAGACCTATCTAAAAATAAAAAGAACTTCCTTATCTCAATTGTGGAAAAAGGAATTTTAGCTGTTATTGATGTAATAGATAACCCAAGAGAAAAAGTTAAAGTTCAGATTGAAAAGATAGATCCAAATGCAAAGATTCCTGAATATGCTCATAATACAGATGCCGGCGCAGATGTATTTGCATTAGTAGAAACTACTATTTAGCCTGAAGAGACGACTTTAGTTAAAACAGGATTGCGGCTAGCAATCCCTAAGGGGTATGAAATTCAAGTTAGACCTCGTAGTGGACTAAGTCTTAAAACAAATCTCCGTATTGCAAATGCTCCTGGTACTATTGATGCAGATTATAGAGGCGAACTATGTATCCTTATGAGTAATATTGGTACAAAGCCTTATACCATTAATGCAGGAGATAAAGTTGCTCAATTAGTAATAGCTCCAACACCAATGATGGTCTTTGAAGAAACTTCTATTTCAACTGAAACAGATAGAGGGGAAGGCGGTTTTGGAAGCACTGATGCCTAATGGGGAAACGTATTACCTATGAAGAAGTAAAAGAATCTATTGAAAGCCAAGGTTGGACGTTAGTATCTGAATCTTATAAGAATTTAAAATCAGGCTTAGATACTCTTTGTCCCAATGGACATAATGTAAGTATAACCTACGAAGATTGGCGAAAAGCAAATGGAAGTTATGATTGTCCAATTTGTATAAGACAGCCTGTTAAAAAAATCAATGATAAGACTCCAAAGAAAAAAGAAGGTTTTCGCATCCTTGCTATAGACTAGGCAACTGGAACTAGTGGATGGGCAGTTATGGATGGAAAACGATTAATTAACTATGGAGATTGGTCTACTACTGCGAACCATTCAACAGGTAAAATTTCACAAGTTAAGGCTTGGCTAGACTATATGGTACAAACAGTTAATCCAGATGAAATTATTCTTGAAGATATTCAGCTTTAGAAGTTCGACGGCGGCGAAGCAGTAACAACTTATAAAAAACTTGCTCACTTATAGGGAGTATTAAAAAACTACTGTTATGAAAATGGTATTCCTTATAAAATAATTCCGCCAGCAACTTGGCGATAGTATTCAAATATAAAAGGAAAAACACGTACCGATAGAAAACATAGCGCTTAGTTAAAAGTAAAAGAAATTTATGATATAAATGCAAGTCAAGATCAAGCAGATGCAATATTAATTGCACGTTGCGCCGCCGCTGAAAAGTCGGCAAGTGCAATGATTACTTTTTAAAAAAAAGAGCCTAGTTAAACTAGACTCTTTTCATAAATATCTCCATTAAAGGGAGGGCGGCAATAGTCGCCCTCTTTTTATTTTACCTAATAAGCGCACCACATATATCTATTTGATGGATTAAAAGTATCATAAATAATTCCATCTATAATACAAGTAATGTGACCACTCATAGTAACTAGCCATCGTCCTGGAAGATTTAAAGTAGCAAAATCTCCTACTGTCAATACTTTTTCTTCAGTCTAGCAATAGCGAGGATATTGTTTACTTAAATATTCATTAATAAATTCTACTTCTGAGAAAGTAATGCCCTAACTCCGAGCATAATCAGAAAGTTCTGAATAAGTAGTATCCCAAGAGCGACCTGTAGCTAGTGCAATTGCTCTAACTGCACAATCACTCACATGCCGCTCAAAGGGATTGTTATTATAATACTAATAATGCATTAAACATTCTTTAACTTATTAATATACTTTCTAATTGCTTCTTTCTCCTAAGAAGTTTCTACATTATCCATCATGTATTCAACAAAATTTACTAATGCTCCCATAGCCATTTCTACACCATCAATCATTCTCTCTTTAGATTCACCATCTCGATAACGACGTCTTCCTTCATTATAATTATAAAGACCTTCTCTCATGCGCTCTAAATGTCTTTCTTCTCTATCATTAAGAGGATAGTATCTATCATGATTGTATGAATCTCCACGATAGTCTCCATTGTAGCTGCCGCGGCCTTCATCATAGTTATTATAGCGGCCTCTTGAATCTCGACCTCTTGCGCCATAAGAATCTCCACTCATATCTTCATAATAACATGCCTCTTTTATGTCCTTGTAAATATCTATTAGTTTATAAGCAGTATCAAGATTTGATGAGGTGAGACCTTTTTCGCCTATGCTATCAAGTTCTTTCTTAACTTTTCTTAAAAGTTCGTCCATTAACCTTCACCTCCTGTTGTTGCTGTATCTGCAGGAATTGGAATTGAGGGTGCGGCGGCAGCATTGCACCCATTGCATCCAATATTATCTAACAATCTAAAAACTCCACTTTGTATATTAGTTCTCACCACACATGGATATATACTTCTTGATGCTATATTACAAGCACTTGCATTGGTGCAATTAGAGTTTACTAGAGGATAGATAGTTGTTTCATCATCTCCGATTGTTATGCCCACAGAAGCAGCAATAGTTGTATCTTCAGGAATCTCCTAACCAATTACTAAGCAATATTTCTAACCATTATTGTAGCTGCCGGCTGGAATATTTATTAATAGATTAGGAGCAGTAAAGGTTACTGACTCTGAAAAGATAAAATTCTTACATAATCTGTTTGGACATGCCATTAGCAATCACCTTAGAAATTGCCGCAGCCGCAACCATTAATTCCATTGTACCCAATAGACTGATATGGGCTAGCAGTAATATAAGCAGGTCTGCTTATTGGCTGTAGAGAGTTAAGAAGCTGTTCAGTTTGAGCTGCCTGAGAAATTTGGAACTTAGCGCTCTGAAGTTCAGTTCTAAGTTCATCCATTTCTTTCTGGTTCATGTAGTCAATTAATCTATCGCCAAGTCTATCAATACTTACTAATGTAGAGTTCTGATTCTAAGCCATTAGATACTTAATATCATCCTGACCACGTTCAATATCACAAGCATTGGTATTAATAGCAGTAGTAATAGTATTAAATCCAGCCTGATTATTGAAATTAGACTGCATGATAGCTTCACGGTTTTCACAGCAGCACTGTGCTCTCTGATAATCACTATTTGCAATTGCAGACTGGATAGCATTAAATCCATTATTGATATTTGAATTTAATCCGTTAAAACCATTACATAGTGAACTTTGTACACCATTAAAACCTTGCAATGTATTCATATCTGATGCTGCAAAGCTAGCTTGAATTGCAGTACCTAAATTAGTAGTAGCAAGGTTATTCTGATAAAATCCGTCTACTACAGAGTCATGAGTAGATGTAATGCCATTACTTAAAGCATTGAAATTAAATGCATCAGTAACACCCTATTGTGTAGCAGGAGCGCAACAGCTTGTGCCGCCCCATCCACTGCCCCAGCCGCCAGTAGGAACAACAACAGTATTCACACCGTCACCTCCATTACCATAACCGCCAAATCCGCGGCCGAACATTCCGAGGAAAAGGATAAGAATAATTACCCACCAGGCGCCAGAGCCTCCTCCGAAAATGTTACCATTGTCATCATTGTCCCTAGACAGAGCAAGAGCATCTGCTACAGATAATCCTTTTTCGTCCATAAAATACCTCCATTAAATATTATATATTTCACGCTTAATAGATTATTTTAGTAAAGACATGAAATTACTAAACTCTTTATTTAAATCCATTCCATTTTGCTAAAACATCTAAGAAGCGAGATTAACTAAGCTATTTGTATCACCGCCCTAAGCAAACTCAATTAATGAGTTTATATTAGGGTCATTAATACCATTGTTTTTTATCATTTGAAGTGCAACATTTTTAGGATCTCGCCCTCTCATGAGCGAAGCAAGTGTTGCTATATCTTTCATCATATATCAAAACCTCCTTTTTGTTTTGGTTTTGCCTATTCTAATGCGCTAATGCGTTCATCATAAGATTTGAGTTGTGCAATTAATTGTTCTATTACATTGTTCTCTTCACTCTGCGCCGGCGCAGCAACATTTTCTTCATTTCCTGTAAGTGGCTCTATTTTATAGGGATAAAATAGAGGATTGCCATTTTGCATTGTCTTTATATACATTACATTTTCTGGAAGACATAAAGCAATAGACATGCCGGCTCCCACAGGAACGTTTGCAACTTCTAAAGTTGAATTAATTTGATAAACGTTACCTTGTGGCTAAGGAAAAAGTGGCTGAACTGTTTGATTTTGTGTCACTATGCCGGGCTGTGGCGGCATAGTATGATTTGCATTATAACCGTATGGCATATTATTCACCTCGATTTATTTTTCTTTGCATTAAATATGTGGAAAATACACAAATTCCATCGAGAGAAGATAAGTAAATTTTGTAAAAATTCTACAAAAACTAAAGGGCGGCAAGAAGTAGTTTGTTAAAAATAAACAAAAAAAAAAGAGGACGCATAATGCGTCCTCATAGGAATATTAGTTATTCTTTTATTCTTTTATAAATGGTTCGAGTACTTCTAATTCACCGAGAGTTAAGCCTAAATTTTCAAGTTCGTCAAGTGAGAAATAGAGGTCTGGAATTTGAATCTCAACGGAATCTATCTCTTCAATTGCTTGATTTAACTCGTCTACTTTATCTATCTAAACTCTTATGCCGCCATCCTCAGTGACAATTGGCTACCCATTTTCATCGAGTTCAAAAAAACGTTGAAGGCCGGCGCGTTGTTCGTGATAGATTTCAAGTTCTTCTGCAAGAGCTCTGTTGAGTTTTAGGAATTTATATTGAGTTTGAATAGAGAATTGTTTTGAAGAAAGATTGGTGATAATCTGAGAAAGACTATCGAGTATTGAACGTTTAATTAGCATGGTACTACCTCCATTAAGTATTATTTGAAATAAAGAATTTTTTACCTTTCATATGATGTATGATATGTGATATTGCTCTTTTTAAATTATCAATTTTAGTTCCTATATTTTCATTGTTATCATCATAAGGATATTCACCACTTGTTGCTCCATTCCAATCACTATCACTAGTAGGAAGAGTCCAAGTGTTATTCAACTTATTAGTTATACTATCAATAATTGACTAAACTGAATCTCCCTCTAATTTATCAACATCTATAATTAATGCATCACTTGTAATTTTAATACCTGCATTTGTAATATCTACTTCATCCTTACCAGTAAAACTTGTTCCATTGTGGTCTTTAATTATTCCTCCAAAATAAGCCGTTCCATTTTCTGTGACAGTAAATAGATTCCTATTGTCATTACTTATTGAAAATACTCTATTAAGATTACTAGTTCGATTAGTAAAATTTGTATTATTAATATAAACTTTAGTTTTTCCACTATATGCTTTCATCTATCCAGCCAGTTTTATAGTAGCTCCCTATCCATCTTCAGAGGTTTCAAAAATTATATTTCCACTATTATCATACAGATAGAATCCAATATCTTGACCACAATCTTCTTCATCACTAGCTTTACCAGATGCTCCACTGTAAGCATATCCTGCACGAAGTTTAACATTCCCATTTTTAATAACAGATAGTCCAAACTTATTAAATAAAGCATAGTCATTAATATTATCACCGGTTGTAGAAGCATTTTGCGGGTCACGATATGCCGCTATGCCATTTTTATCCCACATAAAATAAACATAGTTGCCATCTACTATTCTTACTTTACTTGCATCAAGAGTACCTACTTTAATATAATCGGCATTAATACCGCTAGGTCCAACACCAACATTCCAACTCTAACCGCCATTGTTACTGAACTATAATCCCTATCCATCTAACTAATACTAATTAGCATGGTTATTAATATCAGAACCCTTCTGGCCGCCGGCATCAAGTTGTATATTATTTTCACTTGTAGAAAGTAAAGTTAAATTGTTACTGTCTAAAGTACCTTGCAAACTACTTTCTTCTACATTTTGCAACGAAGTAAAATTAGAAGAGCGTTTATAGATATTCTAATTAAACTATAAAGATTGTACACTTGCAGTTACCTATTTAAATAAGTCCTCAAATTGTGTTGTAAAGTTCTATACTGTAATACTATCCTTTGAAGGTTCATCTAAATTTTCATTTAATTCTGAGATAAGTATTTTGAATTTATTAAGTAATCCACTCTTTTTATCTATACCAAATATTTCCTCATCTTCAATAAAAGAAGTGTCTGCAACGTCAATTTCATAATCTTCATAGCCAGGTAGTTTAGAAATGCCGATTACTTTAATACTATATTCTACATTTGGAATTGCACCCTCTGCCGCGACCTCAAGCGCGCCATGATAGTAAGCATTATCAGTAAGGTAATTACTATCAGTCCAAGTTCCTTCTTTTAAATATGGCTCATATTTTTTAAAGAAAGCGGATGAAATTTCATTGATTTTCTTTAAGTAACTAGCCCTTTCTTTTTTCCACGCTTGTATCTAAAGAAACTCTCTATTAAACTGACCTAACATACCTTTCATATAAGTATGTTTACCAAGCCATTTTTCTCGTATATCAGAAGCAAAATCAAAATTATTTATCCATTCAGTTGGACGGTTTGAATCTTCTGAGGTGACATTATTATCTATAACACCATTTGTGTAAAAAGTATCAAGAATTAGCTAATTAAGAATTTGCTCTTGTTCACTATATTTTATTAAATAATTATTATAAGCATTAGAACTATTTTTATTGTCTTCACTAAGAGTTTTATTACTTTTATATTTCTCTAGTGTTAAAGCATATTTTCGTAGCTATTTAATTGCAGTCTCTATACCGTCTAAATTTACATTCACATTAGCTTCTAATTCTGTATAAGAAGAATTAGTTAAATTAATAATTTTATTTGATAAGTTATCATATTGAGTATTGTAAAAACCTAATGTTTTTAAATATCCATTTATCTTAGAATTACTATTCTTCTTAGTTCCATATAAATCCTATTCTACACTATCTTTATCTAGCATACCTTTTGCTATATAATAAGATAAGTCCAGTATAAAGCTATCTTTAGAAGGATTATCCTCTGCAGTCTTTATTGAACATAATCCAGTACGAGATATATCTGAATCAACATCTTGTACATATAATTTTGTCACAATTTTATCAGATTTAATAGTACGACTAATATCAGAAAGGTTTTTATGATATCTAAAACCAGCGAGACTATCATTTCCTTTTTCTTTAATAAAGAAAATACGTTTATCTGGAATGCCATCGTCATTAGTTTTAATACGACCTATGCTATCATGTTCTGTATGATAAATAGGATAGCACTCAAATACTTTACTTAGTTCTTGAGTTAAATTAAAACGATTAGACTTTTCGCCTTTAAGAGTTCTTATTTTACGACAGTGTTTTTCAGTCTAAAATCTATAAGGACAATATCCATATAGCTAATACATACAAACTCCCGTCTTATTATCAGAATGAGAGCAATCTTTTTCATTTACCCCAGCAGTCTGGCTATAATTTTCACAAAAGTCTAAATTAATATAATTAGTTTGTATCTCATAATCTTCCTCACTATATTTTGCCGCATCGAGGGGAAGTTTATTATTGCCAATATTTTTCGATGCAATAAACTCTTTAGCTCCCATTGTATCATAGCCTTTATTATTAACAAGTAATCTTTGAATATAATATTGCTAATACTCATAGGTATCACCTGGCATAATATCTTCTTCAAAAAGAATCATTTGAGAAAGTTGTTCTTTTGTATATTCTCCTGAATAATAATACTTGCTATTCTCATGTGCCCATGTGGGATTAATCAGATTTCTTCCGCTGTATTTATATTGAGCACTTGAAAACTAGTCTATACCCTTAGTATATGCTTCAAATAATTCTAAATCTTTAATTAAACAGCGCTTTGACGAACTAATTACAATGTAAGGATTTTTTATTGTGATTTTAGGAGAAAATAAAATATAACTTTGAGTAAATACAACGTTATCAGTTTTAAGTTTTACATTATCTTTATCTATTGAATCCCAAGGAACTTCAACTAAATTCCAAGTAAAGCAGTTAGAAGGAAAAGTAAGAGTTTTACTATCATTTAATTGATACTCATTGCTTGTTTTTAAACTTCCTTCTCCTATTCTTATGTTAAAACTTCCTCCCTCATACTTCGCTGCTAAACCAAGACAATAAATTTTTCCTTTTTCTAATGTCTTTTCTTGTGCTACTGCTCCAAAGTTAATAAAAGAAGAATAAATACCTAAATTTCCAATAGCTGGAATCATTATTTGTACAGTATCTGATAGTGCATTAGGATCTACAAAGGTAATAGTCTAAGTATTCTCACTAGGATATAATATTTCTTCACCGCCCTTTACTCCTTCGTTTTTTCTTATTGTTGATAAATCTATATCTTCTGCGGGAGTAAAGGTATAAATTGTTTTACTATCATTGGTACTTAATGTATAAAATAAATCTCCTTTCTAATAATACTAATAAGACGTATTATTAATTTTAACTGTCCATTTTATAGGAAGTTTATATGATACAGGAGTAAAATAAATCATACCACTATCTACAATAGATTCTCCTACACTATTTGTCTTTTCTTTATCATATAAAATCTTATACTAAATTTTGGCTGAATCTAAACCGCCACTTCCTTCTAAGTTCATTACATCCCAGCCATCAGCAGAATTAATATTCACACCATTCTACACAAAATTTCTTGCCAATTGCGGCACAATCTATCTTGTAGCCATCTTTGAACAAACTCTATAATCTCTATCACTTGTAGAATTAAATTCCCAATCATCACTAATATACAAATCACTATAGTCACTTGCCAGATTCTTATAAACAGTTATATACTAATCAATCTCTTCTGAAATATTAATTTCAGTTCTATCCGAAATCTATATTTTTTTTCCTTTTACAATATTAGAATTGTTCCATTCTGTTAAATATCCATCATAACGAACAATCTTATTCCCCATTGCTTTCTATTTATCAGTTGGATTAGTTAAAACTTTTTTATCTAATCTGCTATAATTAATTCCTTCTATATTAACAATTTTTTTCTCTTCAAATATATACCATTCACTATTATTAACCGACTAATTCCACTAGTCTAAGGTCATAAAATAAATATGATTTTTATCAAGTATTAGTCCTGCTTCATCTATTTCAATCTCTTCACCAGCCGGCACTGCATAAAATTGAATTAAGTAATTAGGATTTACAGAGGGCGGCGCGAGAGCATAGGAATTACTATCAGAAGAATATGGCTCTTCTGTTGCTGCAATATCAAAAGGGGCTGGTGTAAAGGTTGGAGTATAACAAAAATCAAGACAACTATAAGGAATATAAATATACCCATCATTTTCAGGTAAAGACAACTCGGCTTTTTTCAATGGTGTAGTGCCGCCCTTCTAATCCCAGAAAATTCCCTCTTTTCTCGCCTAATCATCACCCATTTCAAGAGCACGTTCTTCTCCAGTAAAAATATTAGTAATTTTAGTAGGGCTATTTGTGCTAAAATCCATTTTATAACATTTTAAATTACTAAACTAATTTACGGGAATTTTATATAACTTATCTTCTATATACTCAGTAAAATCGCCCCAGTTATTTTTAGGCTCATAATACCAAATAGAATCTTCCAATATTTCTTCTGTAAAGGTACCAATTTCTTCTACGTTATTATATAACTCTTCATCAAAAGTTAGTCCATATCCATTTCTAGATAGTTCATCAATGAAAGCATCCTAACAAGTAAAAGTTTTTAATATTCCTTTATGTTTTTTATCTTCTTTGACCGTTTTTACAAAAAATTCCAGCCACTTCTTTTTATAAAATAGTTTAATTTTTCTTTCTGCAAAAACTTCATCAATAAATTTATTATGAACATATTTTCCAATTTCACTATCAAAGTATTCAGTAGGAATTTGGAAGGTCAACTCATGAGTTCCATTTATTTTTGTTTTTAATTTTATTGCAGAAGCACGCCCAAGATAGGTCATATCATGGGCGCCTATTATAAATTTGCGAGATTCTGCTTTTTGTCCTTCTCCTTTTAACTCTTCTGACCATACACTTAATTCATATGGTTTTTTAATAATAGCCATTAACTCCTTTCACCTCGCTTAATAATACTAAGGAATGTATTTTATTTCTGCTTTATTCAAAAAATCTGCATAAGCCCAATAGAGAGGAGGAAAGTTGTTCCAACTGAAGTTGTTAGCATTCCACCACCATTCACTAACATCATGCTCTGAATCTGGTACTCCATTTTCATTTAAATGGTTTACTCTCCAATAGTCTGCCAATGTTTTTAAGAATCCATATTCTGCTTGTTCAATTCTATTGCGCCAAAGTTCATAACCAAAATTAGAAGCATTACGGCTTACTGTCTTAGTGGACCAATCTTTATAATTTGCATATGAAGAATCATTCTCATACCATCTGCGGAATTGAATAAAATCTTCAAGAGTTTCTAAACTATAAGAGCTTAATTGATTTTTAATTCCAACAGCAGAATAATTATTATCTGGAAATAAATTTTCTCCTATATGATCAAATACATCGGTTCTCTGTAGATTACATAAAGGACTCTTCTAAGATATATAATCAATTATAGCTAACCTTTCATACTTATCAAATTTAGCTCGTTTATCGTTATCGCTTGTACCCCAATTAAAAGGTCTTGCGTCTAGCCATCTCTTACCGCCCCAAAGAGTTTCATCAACAACTGGAGCAATATCAATTAATGACCAGCCTGGCGGCAACAAAAACCATTTTCCTTTTACTATATTTTCAGTATAATAAACTTTATTCATTCCATAGTTTACATCATCTTCATTATTCTCTTTTATATTATACATCATTCTGGAATCAAAGTCAAGTATTAGATTTCTTTGCTCTGCATCTGTATAGTCTTCAGTATTATAATTATCTTTAAATAAATTCTCAAAATTATCATTGGTAATTTCAAGAAAATCATAGGTATAATACTAAGGTAAGTGAGCAAGATTAAATTCAAATTCTCCATAGTTTAATTCTTCGTAGCTTGTATTATTATTTACAACGGGTTTTTGAATATTACGATAGTACTCAGGAGGATTGTAAATAAAATCATATACAAAATCTTCCCAAGTATAATTTGTTGAGAAAAACTTCTTATTATTATTTGATTCTTCATCTAATCTTTTATATAGAATCAAAACATGATTAACTAATGTATCCCAATACAGTTCATTCTTTTCATCCTCAGTAATACACTATTCTAATAGTTCCTCATATCTATTAGCTAGTTCTTTTCCTTCTTCCCAGTCTAACCACTTTGCGCCGGCCTACCTTGATTGCCAATAAAATAAACGGATAAAATAACCTAGCTTGTCTCGTGGAATAGGTTCTGCTATGTATAAGTAATTAGGGTGTGCCGCCTTTAAATGTCGGAATATTGGTTCAGCGGGATTATCCTGACTGGCACCTTCTCCTGGCTCAATTATGGAAACATAACGAGTACCATATTTAAAATCTTCTTCATCGTCTCTATTTTGAGTTCTCAATCCTGTCCAATCTACAGCCTACTCAGTGGAAAGGCGCTATACATTATAACGACTAATTCTAAATTTCTAAGTACCAGTAAGTTTTCTAAAATGGTCAAATTTATCTGATTGTAAATTAGATAGTTTAAGTTCAAAGGGAATTTCTACATCTCCTGGGTTATATACTAAAAGACGACAGCCAATTAAAGCATTTTGCTGGTTAAGACCAGTTTCCATATTGTAGTAATTAGTTGTAGAGTATTGTGGCATATAGATTAAATTTTGTTCATAATCTAAAGTAGGAGTTGTTAATAATTTAGCAGTTGATTCCCATTGAGGAATATTATCCCAATAATGACGAACATCAACGATAATTCCAAGGTTATTATTGTTTCTATCTGTTTGATACTCTGTTTCGCCGGCCGGCGCAGAGTAATAGAGATGGGTATCTACATACTTAGATTCTTCTTTTCCACAATTCATTTTGTAATCATTTTCATGGTTATTTAGTTTAAAATATAGTTCTCCCCATTGAACCTATTCAATAGAAGGATAGCCGCCTTTCCAGGGTGTACCCATATTGGGCTTTACATTATAATGGTCTTTAATTAAACCAGGTAGCATAGAAGGCTTTTCTTTTTTGCTATACGGATTGTCTTCAATAGAATTTGTAATAATATCCTATGGCTATGTGCATTTATAGAAATCAGCCGCGCGTACTATATATTTATTATAACAATAAGCATAAGGATGATATGCAATAAAGGTAAGAGTACCAGTACCTTTGTAAATTCTTTCTCCTGTAGTAGCATCTCTAAAACATACGTATTTAAATTCTGGTTTAGATTTAACTTTTGCTTTGTATACTTTATAAGGATTCTAATTAAATACTAAATCCTATAATTTATCTGTTGCAAATATTTGAGCCATTTTACGCCATTGCTATTCACCTACATTGTCAAATGCAACATTTACTTTAAATTCTCTATTTTTATAATACTATCCAAAATAGTACTACCCATCGCCGCCAGGCACATCAAGTGTGATGTCAGTAGGGGCCGGCAGAAGGTTTTGGTCATAATAATTACTTGAACTAACTACTGTTAGTCCTAGCGTACTTAGGTCATGTAAACCAAAACGAACATCAGTGAAATCTTCTTTCATTTTAACTCACCTCTATAGTAAGAGATAGCCCTAGGGTATTAGCCCTAGGGCCGTTTGATTATTTACTTAGCATTATCATAGAACCAGGTTCATTGGTGATTGAGAGTATATCCTCATGCACACGTTCCACCAACTGGTCTACATCATAGTCAGATGAAATGCTTTCTACATTTATGTCGATATTGAATATAGGGTCTCCAAGTGAAGTATTTGGTAAGTTGCTAAAACCATTCAAGATACTTTGAGCTTGTTCTGAGAAATTGAACTTTTGGAAGTCAATGTATTGACGTAGCATTGCAGTGTCGGAAGCGGATAGGAAGGCTTCGGGTTTGGATGGAGTGCCATCAACCCATGCTGGACCTGTGTAGTCTACTATACCGCCTGATTTAAAAAACGTATATTCACCTTCCAACTCTTTAAGAGCTGCTTTATATGTAGTGGATTTTTGTCCAGCAATTACCATTTCTTTATCAGTATTAGCGCCATGTAAGCCCAATTTTAATAAGAAAGAAATTAATTCTTCCACATTATTAAAATCTCCATCAGACAATAAAGTTGATATAGCAAATTTTCCATAATTTCCTTCTTTCTTTAATGGTTCAAGCTATTGCGCCATTCTGTTTCTATGTTCTTCTTTTTCTCTTTGCTGATAATGCTCATAATCCTATTGTCTTCTCTCTGGCTCATCGTCATCTGTATAACCGGGTGTAACATTCCCCCCGCCACCTGGAGCGGGTTGATTCCGAATTGCTTCATTATAAGCTTCCTATTTCTTTCTAGCCTCTTCCAATGCTTCGGCAACAGCTCTAGTAGCTTCAACAACCTTATTCTTAGCATCTTCAACAGCTTTCTTTGCCTCTTCAACCTCTTCTCTACCTTTTTCTTGTGCTTCATGAACTTTATCCATAGTTTCATCTAAAGCTCTTTCCGATTCACTAGTTAATGTTTCACTTGTTTCTCTTACTTTTTCTTCTATTTCTTCTGAAGTCTAATTTATAATATCCTCATAGCTAATTCCCATAGCTTCAGTATATTCAACAGTATTATTATAATAACCCTCATAGTCTTCAAGCAATTTTGCAATAGTAGCATCCGAAGCGTTTATAAATTCTTCGTCAAACTTCATGAACCAAGCCTTAGCTTCTTCTACGCTACCCCAATTATTTATAATTGCAGTTGCTTCATTAACATAATTCTTATTATCTAATATTGCCTATCTATATTCAATTTCAGCTTGTCTCGTTTCTTCTTGTTCTTCATACAGTTCTTTTAAATTATTAATTATATTATCAACTGCACTGTCTAATAATGATTCTCTAGTTTTAGTTATATCTTCTTGTGTTTTCCTTATTTCTTTTGCATTTGCGCCAGATGTATCTCTTTGTTGCAGGCTTAATTTCTTTTCTTTCTCTGCTAAATCATCCCATTGGTTTGCCTAATTTCTTAAATCTCTTTGCTTCTTTATTGATTCTTCTAAAGCACTAGTATAATCATCATCAGCAGCCTTCATTCCATCATATTTGTCCTTTAAATTATCAAGTTCTTCCTGGTCTTTCTTTTTAAGTATTTCAATAACTTTATTTTCAGTTGCTATCTATTTGTCTCTCGCCGCCTTTTGCCAATCTAAGAACTCTTTCTACGCTGTCTCAATCTTGTCCAAATTACTTTCATATGCTTCGCCATATTTATTTAAATTCTCAACCTATTGTTCAATAAAGTCGCTTACATCGTCAGGCAATTTAGCAGCATTAAGTTTACTATAATCAATATAGAATCTGCCATTTCTCTCATAATAGAAATCAGAAACATTTGTAGAAGTATCAACGGCCCCTTCTGCTTTAAGTTGCTCCAATCTCTATGACAAACCTTCATTAAGCATGCGTTTTTGATTTTCTATGTATTGTTTAATAACTTCATTCTGAGCTTTATAATTAGTAACTTCCTCACGAAGTGCGGCGACATAATCTTGAACTTTTTGATGGACGTCGTCGTCAGGTTTTAAGTTATCAAGAGCTTCTTTAGCTTTCTTTGCGTTCTATTCAAGCTATTCTAGTTCTGTATTATAGTTATATAGATAGTCATTTTGATTCTTGTGATTTTCTTCGCCATAATAAAGTTTTTGTAATTCTTCTTGTTTTTCAATTAACTCTTCTTCTTTTTCTATAACTTCCTGCTCCGCCTCTGCTACAGCTTCTTGCTTTTCTCTTACTGTATCCAGAGCTTCTTGCCATTCTTCATATGCAGATTGAATTTTTTCATTATAAGTTTCTTCTATCTCTTTTTTAGTTTCTTTAAATTCTTGCTTTAATAATTTTAATTGTAAGAACAAATCTTCATTTATTGATTCTCCTAGAAGTTTTTGCTCCATCATTGCTTGAATTAATTCATCTATGTAATCTGATAGAGAGTCATTATTTAGTTTTATTGCTCCATTTTCTTCATATAAGAAATCTGTAGCTGACTTTGTAGAAATTTTTAATCCGCCGAGTTTATCATTAATATCTTTAATAGTTTTACTAAAGGATTCCATAGAACTTGAAGAAATATGTCCAGTATCAGCTATCTCTTCATTCATTGTTTTATAGGCAGAAATTAAAGAGCTTATTGAAGATACTAGGGACTAATTCTGTTCTTGAAGTTGAGATGTAACATTTAATTCACTTCTGCAACTATTTACATACTCCTCAACTTCTTTTCTATGCTCTTTTAATGCTTCTAATGCAGTTTTATCTTCTTCTGTTAATTCTTCTCTTCCTTCAATTTCGCTTATACTCTAATCAATAACATCTAACTAACTTTTTAAGAATTTCTAAGTATCTGAATATAGTTCTTTTGCATTTAATCTGTACTAGTTAGTAGCTTTATCATAATTATAATACTTATCTGTATTTAGTCCAATAGCAGTACCTAGTTCTTTTAAAGAATCAATTTCATCATTAGTAACATTAACAAAACCATCCTAGTCTGCTCTGCCTCTCCAAGCAGCAACATCATTCGCATTTTTTAATATACTCTCCATTTTTTCTGGTAAAGTTTCCATATATGAGTCAATTTTAGCCAAAGAATCTAAATAAGGAGAAAAGAATCCATTATCTTCTGCAAAATCAAAAACTGAATTTATTATATTTTTAGCATCTGAAGCAGTGTATCCCAAATCCTCCAACTATTTTTGAATTTCTCCTGATTTCTCCTCAAAATTTGTTACATCAATATCTTCAAAATTAAATAGAGACATGATTTGAGGTATATCTGCATTTTCAATATTAAGATGGGAAAGCATATTTGTAAAATCTCCAAATGCAGAGCGTATATCTGCATCTGTAGCATCTTTACCTAAACTATCAACAATATTTTGATAAACTTGTTTTAATCCCTCTGCTGTCTATTCTGAAATTTTATCAAGGTCAGAATCACTAAAACTTAAAAACTATCCTGTTTTATCTGTAGATGCAATTCCTAATAATTCGCCTATAGAAATTCCATTATCTTTATTAAGTATAATATCTCTAACATTTTGTCTTGCTTCATCAATTTGTGTTTTTAAAGCATCATCTAATACTTCATTTCCAGTTAATTCTAATCCAATTAATTCATTGTAACTCATTTCTCCAGATGAAATACTTTCTTTTAAGGACAAATATTCGTCATAAGTTTCATCTTTTATACTTTCCCAAAAATTATCTATCTAATCAGTTACTTCACTTAATTTAAGCATCTGATTAAAATCAACTTCTATTTCTCCCAAATCTAAGTCAGATGACATAATCTGTTTCCTTAATTCTTGTTCCCAATTCTCAACAGTAGTGTCTACTCCAAAAATAGGAGCTAAATATTGATTAAATTTAGAATTTTTAGCTAAAGAGGCTAAATCGGACGTGTTCTTAAAATTTTTAATTTCATCTTGCCATTCTTCTAAAATCTTTTGATTTTCTTGGTTTAATATAGTGTCATCTTTTAAAAAAGTCTAAGATGCCTATTCTGCTAAGTCTTTATCCATCTCATATAAGTCAACAGCATAATTAGCATATTCTTTTCTCTATGCTTCTATATATTCATCCCAAGCTAACTAACGCTTCTTTTCAGCTTCTTTTTCAATTTTTTCAGATTCATCTTCATTTTCCTGTATCAAATTATTATATGACTCTCCAAAATTTTCTGTTAACCATTTAGTTGATAAATCAATTCCATTCGCCATTCTTTCATATCGGCTTACATCTTCACCAGATAATATCTTATAAACTAAACGCCATCCTTCATCTGAATAATTTACTGCATTTTTGTTTTCTTTTATAAATTTTTTAATGATTTCTTCTTCTAAATCTTTCTTCTATTGTTCTGCTTCTAAGTCTACCTAACTTACTTCAGTTGCATAAACGCCAGTATTAACCTATTTTGCATCAACAAGTGCTTTTTTCTCTGCATTTTTAGCAAGTTCCTAAGACAATTTAAGCTATTCTTCCATTACATCTCTTTGTAATGTTAATTCTCCCGTTTTCTTATTTTCAAATTCAATCCAATCGGGATATCCTTTTTTTATTTCTTGAACTAATTCATTAAATTCTTCTTGTTCTTCTGTTGTTTTAAATTGTTTTTTGTTTAATTCATCGTATCTACTTTGTAATTCTTCAATTGCATCCCTAGCATCTTTTGTCTATTTAGCAAACTCATTTGATTGCTAAGCGTCCTCAGACCTTTTAGATAATATATCCTATTCTTTTTTAAGCTAATCTTCTGCCATCTTTTCTGGATCAATTAACTTATCCCCAGCTTTCTTTATCTTTTCAGCAGCATATGTTGCTGCAGCGACTGCGGCTACAGCCAATAGGGGTCCAAGTGCAGGACTTAAAAAAGTAATAATTTTAGGAATTATTACTTCAAGTGCTGCAGTTGCTAAATCAGATAAAGCAGGTAGGAATGCTGCTCCTGCCGCAGTAAGTCCCGCCTTCTTTGCCTCCTCTACGTCTCCAGAAGCAAAACCAGCGGTTACTCCTGTTATAACTCCAGCTTTCGCAGCATCGGCAAATCCCGAAGCAATTATAGATTTAGCTTGTGAAGAAAAAGTTACTGCTTCTTCTCCTGAGCCTGGAGGCGGCGAAGATGAAGTACTTTGTTCTCCTTTATCTTTATCTTCTTCTTGATTTTTCTTCTTTATTGCTTGAGTTTCTTCTTCAATCTTGTCAATATTCTCTTGTCTGTTATTAATTTCCTCATTTAAATTTGTAATAATTTCTTCTTGTTTTTCTCTTCGTTCTAATTCAGTTTGATACTCTTCCTACATAATCTCTAAATTTATATTATCTTTCTATGCCTCTTCCCGTAATTTTTCTAACCGACTATTTATTAATTCTAACTCCTTCTATTCATCTTCAAGTCTTTCTCTAATTGTATCATTCTAATGCTTCTACTCTTCTCTTTCTTTTTCTAACTGTTTTATTTTAAGACTATCCTTTACATTAGCTACAATCTATTTTGGAGAAAATGACACTTGTTTTTGCGAAGTTTTCTTTTCTGCATTTTTCCAAGCAGTTTCAATAGCAGTAGAAAAAGCCTTATTTAATTTTCCCTATTCCTACTAAAATCCTTTTATTAAATCTAATACGATATTTTTGCCAATTGATACAATTGTAATACCTAAAACGACTAATTTCTTGGGGTCCATTTCATTTAATTTAGAAATTAAATTATTTAAAATATCAACTACATTTTTAAGAAAATCACTCTTTAAAAACTAAAGTCTTAATTGCTCCCAACTGTTCTATAGCCTTTTAAATTTATTTTCAAGAGTATCCTAATATTTTGCAAATTGCTCGCTGGAACGCCCTGCACTATCCTAAGCTATTCCAATAAGTTCTGTAGTACGTTCGTAGTTCTCCATTAAAGCAATAAATCTTGACTGTTGACGAGAACCCGCTGCAGTCGTTGCAATATATCTCTATGTATTTCTATCTAATGTATCCCATTTTTCACTTACATCCAAAAATACTTCATCAATATTTCTAAACTGTCCATTAGTATCTTTTAATGAAACACCAATAGATTTTAATGCTTTATCAACTTTGTTATAATCTAAATCATCAAATTCACTATCTAATGCACTTACATTATCTTTTAACTCTGTAAATCTAGCAATAACTGTCTTCATTGCAGTACCAAGAGTCTCAGGAGATTCCTGAGTTGCTTCTATCATAGTAGTAAGCATAGCAGATGTAGTTTCAAATTCCATACCTGCAGAACTTGCAATTGCGGCAGTTCTACTCATCGCATTTGCAATTCCATCAACAGATGCTGCTGCATGAGCCGCCAATTCAGAATATACATCTGTTACATGTTCACCCTAAGACATTTCCATATGGAAACCACGAACGGCAGATGTCATAAGAGATGTAGCTTGCTCAAAGTCTAGACCAGCAAGAGTTGCCAATTTCATTGTAGATTCAGTTAAAGATAACGCTTCTGCTTCTTCCAAGCCTTGTTGGAAATATAATCCAGATGCCTAAACAACTGATAAAGTAGACTATCCTAATTTATTAGCAATTTCAGCATATGCGCTATATTTATTCCACATATCTTCAATGGAATAGTCAGTAACCATTGCAATTTGACCAAATGCTTTATCCAAATCTTGAATAACTGCAGAGGTCTATCTTATTTGAGAGACAATAGTATGAAAAATTGCACCCAAAGAAGTCATTTGAGTAATAGTACTTTTTATACTATCAAATGCTTTATTAACATTATCCTAAGATGTTTTTTGTTCCTATAATAATTCTATATTTTTATCTGTTTCAACATTTAATTTTTCTTGATTTAATGCTGTATTATTTAAACCTTGTGTAGCAGTCTAAGCATGTTGCTTTGCTGCTTCAGTCATAGCTCGTTCTCTATTAGCAATTTCTTGCTATAAAGGTTCAATAGTACTTAATGCTTCAGCATATTGCGCAATATTTGCACTTGAACCAGTTGCCTAATAATTACCGCTAATATCAGTACCACCGGCAGAAGTCATTTTATTAACTGCAGCATTGGCTAATCCCTTATTTACAGTATCATAATTACCTAATTCATTAACTAATGTTTTTAAATCATTTATATACTATTCAACAAATTCTGAAGATTCTGCATATTCAAGCTAATCTTCATCTAAAATTTTCTTTAACTCAGAAAAAGCAGACTCTACATCTTCTCCTGTAATAGCAATATTTAATAATGCTTGTCTATACTTTTCAATTTGGGCAGTATTTGTAAAAACATTACTGTCAATAATTGCTGCAGCACTCTATTGCTAGCTGTTTGTTGTTGAACTTAATTGTTTATTAAGAGTACTCTAACCAGATGAAAACTACTAAGAAGCAATTTTAGCTAAAACAGATTCTAAATCTTTACCACTTTTAATTGCATCTGATAGCTCTTTTCTCATGTTCTTAGTTGAGAATTTTTCTACAGCATCAAGTGCAGATTGTTTTAAATCGTCCTAGGCAGAAATAGTTTCTTGTAGTTTACTTTTTAAATCATCTAACTCTTTTGAAAATTTTTTAAAGTTTTCAGGTTTTGCTAAATCTTCTAGTCCTATATTTACACGACTTAAAACCTAACTTAAATCCTAAAATTTTTTACTAAAACTATTTATATCTTTTTGATTTTTAAAACCTGTTTGTATCTAAGCCATTAAGTCCTTTATTAAAGACTCTGCTTTTAATATATCTTTATCTACACCAGCAAAAAGATTAGAATCTACTCCATTCTTTTGCATTTCTGCACGAATATTTTTTAAAGAGGCGAGTATATTGCTAGCATCAAATTCGCCTCTGTATTTAATTACTCTATCTGCCAATTAACTCACCTCAATTAAAAAATTCCTATACCTAGTTCAGATAAACTTAGTGTAAAACTCTTAAAAGTTGCACTAGTTTTTGCTAATAATTTTAATACATTATAATTATTTAAAAGGTAATCATCGTCACTTTTTTTACCATCAGAATAATTTTTAATTGCTTCCTCATCTACTGTACGATCTATTACAATTAATTTCTCACCTAAACTCTTATTAACCTCTGAAAACATTTCAGCCATTTTTAAAAAAATTACTGAGGCTGGAACTACATGAAAGTTAATTAGATAAAAATTATTTTTAATGTCTCCCAGTAATGATAAACCATCACTATATCTAATAAAATTTTCTAATCTTAAATTTAAAGCATTTAAAAATAACTAATCTGAATTACCGTCTTGAATACCAACTTCTTTTAAAATTGTATTATTTAAAAGAAAAAATCTAAATGCCGTTAGTTCATCATTTAATTCGGCTGTTTTAGAAGTAGAACCAGAAGTTCTCAGATACCTTAAGGCATCATCTGTATTGAAATGAATAGTAGTATCTGAATATAATTTTATATCATCTTTATCATAAACTTTAGCTTGAATACCAACATTTCCCATAGTAATATCGGCATGAGCACTTTGTCCTCTAACATTTTTTGTAGAGCCCTTTTGATAAAAATTATTTACATCAGTATCTTTAAAAACAACGCTCTCAATAGCTGTTATAAAAATTTCTCCGATAGAACCATTAAAATTTGCAATATAACCTGATTTTTTATGACTTAATCTGTCTATTAATTTCTATATTCCTACTTCTACTGTTTCTGATTTTTTTAAAAGACCTTCAATCTTAACCAATTCTTCTGCATCTTTAGCATCTTTATTTAAAAATTTTTTTGCTATATCTAAAACCTCATTGACATCTATAGTTTCTTTTGAATCAAGAAAAAATTGTACTTTATTTATTGTATCTTTTAAAGTTTTTGCAGTTTCAATTGCCTCTGCTCCCTTTTTAATTTCAGAATGCATATCACTTACAGTCTCTTTTAATCTCTTATCATCTTCACTATCTCTGTGAACTAAAGCAATAACCTCCGCTAAAAAATTTTTTTGATAATAATTCCAAGCGTTCTAATATCCTTTGTTATACATATACTTCTATAATGCTTCGTGATAAGTCTATAAATGAGATAGTATAATATCATCAATTTCTTCTTTAAAGGTCTAATCTCTTAAATTTATTATTTGCAACTTATTATTAATTTCCATTGCATCCTATTTAATAACAAATGGAGCAATAATTTCAGATATTTTATCAGTATTTATACGAAATGCTGCAAGAGAATAAACAGTGTCTTCATCTTTTTTTCTTGAAGCGCCTTTGCTTCCATATGCAAAACCGTTTTCTTCTGCAATTGCTTCTAAAGTCTAATCACTTTTCTTTTTAGGAGTTGTCATAATCTCCCTAATAACTTTATAAAAAGTCTTTTTTGTTATACCTTTTTTTAAATAAGGCTAAACATCCTACCAAATATTTTCAAAAAAATCTGATACCATAAAATCCATAATATCTTTCCATTGTACTTCTTCTACTAAAGCTAATTCTTTTATTTTTCCCATTCGCTCTTGTCTACTAAGAGCTTTAAAATCGGCAGAATGCTCTAACTTTTTTATTACATCGCTCTAAATCTATTTTTTTTCCTTAGAGCTTAAATCCTCTGTTTGTATATAATTCATAATACGATTTTCATCAAAAACAGTATCAAAAATTTTTTTCGCTTCCGAATCGGACAAGGATGATGCAGTATTTTTTTCTTGTTTAGCAGTTTTCATTAAATTAGTAATATGCTCTGCAATAAAATTACCAACTATTTTTTCATTTTTTACTTCAACAGAGTCAATTAATTCATTAGTATTTATATTTGATAAAACCTATAGCAGTTGAAATAATTGTTCATCTTGATTTTTACCAATTCCATAAAATACATTTGTGATAAGTTGCCCTATTGTAGTTCCCATACTTTTTTTCTTTAAATAATAAGGCGTATTATCATAGGCTTTATTTATTTCCTCAGCAATTTGTTCATCTATTTTTCTATATATAGAATATTCAATATTAAAACTTTCTTTGGCAAGTTTTTCTAAATATTCCTAAACTGTTGAAAAAGAACCGTCCTCTTTTTTTCTATAAAGTAAATTCTTATTTTTTTCTGCAGCAGCAGTAATATTATTTGCTAAAGATTCTTCTGAATTTCTTATCAAAGCAAGATTATTTGCGTTAGGAACAATTAATCTATTACTTAAAGAATACGTAAGAATATTTCCATCTGCCATTGTTATACCTCCTTAAATAAAGAAAAGCGACATTTCTGCCGCTTTAAATATAATCTCCTGTTAATTCCTTATCTAAGAAAGTAATTTTAGCTATAGTTCTATTCTCTCTTCTTTCATTTTCATCGGGATACCCAATGAAATAAAAGTCACTAACAGTAGAACTATCATAATTCTTTCCTAGTCTCATTGATAAACTTGAAGATAACTAAATTTTCGGCATTTCCAATATCGCAGTGGATTCTTGTCCACTATTTTCATCCTTTACAGTCATTTTAGCGTCTAAACGCATAAAACAATTTTGAAGTCGTTTTCCAACTTCAATTACCTTAATCCTATCTTCATAGGTAAATGTATAATCTACCAACACCTTTCTATAAGATTTCTTAAAGAAAATCCTATTTCCATATATTTTAAATTCCTTAATAGGAAAACCTGTTTCTTCATCATAACAAAATATCCATTTTGTTCTACTAGGCGGCAAAGGCTTTAACATTAACTCTTCACGCCGCCCCATCGGTAATTCTTCAAAATCTGGATTTGGCTACGCTCCAATTATATCCGCACAAGCATTAGGACAAAATTTCAAAACAATATAACAATAATTTTCATCTTCTATTGCTTGAGCTACTTCTTTATTCATAATTGATTTTCTATCTGGTTCCTACAACTATGAATTACTTAGCAATGCCCAGCTTGTAGGTGATAACACTCCGTGAGTAATCGCAAAATCCATTTCTTTATCTATTTCCCAATTTATTAGAGGGTCATTATTATAGCCGCCCCGTGCTTGAATATTTTTCTTTTTTTCATTAATCTAAGCAATTTCTGCTGTAGAAAAAGTTAATACACTCTCATTCATTTCATACTTTTTTCCGCCAATTTCTAAAGGGCGGCAGAGACGTAAAGAAACATCATAAAGTTCTTTCATGCCCATAAAATTTTCCACGATTCTCACCTCTTTTCAAATTCTAACTATTAAGTAGAATTTTCTTCATACTTATCTAAAAATAAAAGCGGCGCAAATAATACGCCGCATAAGTCAATATATTTCATCGTTAGTAAAGTCAATTTCCTTTGGCTCTATTGTAGTAGGAGTATAAGTATAAGTACTCTTTTGTGGAATAATATGAGTGCCACCATGTACAACATCTTCGTCTACATCAAATTGTCTTAATTCTATCATATTTCCATTTGGTGGAGCTAAAACTTCAACCGACATACTAAATGTTGTTGGGTCTCCATCAGCCTAAAGAGTAATATTAGTATCACTAGAAACTTTTGCTCGATTAATAACAAATTGATACTTCTAATCCTAATTTGTTTTATATTCTCGAATTTGAGTTTCTCCAACTATTTTATATTCATTAGGAAATGTTTCTGCATCTATAACCAAAGTTCTACCGAGTATACCATCATCCGCTCCAACCTTGTGCTTAACGGTTCTAGACCATTTATAATACACAGTGCCGGCCTTGATAGTAAATTCATCTAAATCAATTTTTCCATCAAAATCTCTATCATAGCCCTCTATTAAACTATCTTTATCATATTGATTTTTTTCTTTAGCATCCCAGCTCTTAATCAGTCCTTCATCAGTAATACTAACTAAGGGTCTCATAGTTTTAGCATCATAGTAAATAATATAACTGGAACTCTTATCATCCTAATAAAATTTTAGAAGATTTTCTTTTTGCTAAGAAGTGCTAATAGTTAAACCATTTTTATTTTTAACCACACACTTCTCCATTCTATCAATGACTTCTATATCATGAAAGTTTGTATCTATTTCACCAAAATGTTTAAAGTCTGTGACATAAGAAATAATAGTATTTAAGATACATTGAGGCATAGCAGATTGATTTGCTAAAGACTCATTAGCTTCTCCATTAATTTCTATTAAATCATCTAAATGTTCACTATACCAATTTCTCTTTAAATAACGCTTTTTTAATTCGGTTCTATTCTACTCTATGCGTTGAGTATCTTTATCATAGTATCTCGTCCAAAAACGTACATCTTCGACAGATGCATCTTTCTTAGTAAAATTCCAACAATTACTACCAGTTCCACAACTAGTTCTCTACTCTTCCGCCGCCCTAAGAACAATTTCAATTTCCTTTTCATTGAGCGGCGGCGAAGGATAGGCTTTTGTAGAATAATGTAATCTGCCATATTTATTTGCTATACTTAATTTTGCTATTGCTGATAAATAAGGAGACAATTTCGCTTGTAAATCTCCACCCCACATCATACTCATAGATGCAGGCGTAAATAGCGCATCCTCTAAGTTCAAGGAAATATCTCTGCCAAAATTCCAACCAATTAATTTTTTATTTGCATATCCACCAGAATTATTTACTTTTGTTTCTGTTTTATCAAGAGTGGAAACTTTTAAGGTGTCAAGGAAAAGAACTGGAATATAAAACTCTTCATCTTCAATACGCACAATGCTATAAAATACTACATCGGCGACTTCTTTTATTCCATATTTTTGAAATAAATTCATAATATCAACCTCCTGTAGTATACTTTATTTCTGCTTCATACTCATTTGAAGTAAGTATTCTAGTACTTCCATCGCTAAAATGTCCAAGTACAATAAGTTTATCTCTATCAGGTTCGCTTTCTAAATTCTATGGCACAATAGTGGGTGGTTTTTTACCGTGTCCTTTTTCATCACCATAAGGTTCTAAACAGTCTCCAGGGACACAATATACTGAATTTGATAGAGGACTAAGAACTTCTATTCTAACTAAAGTTGCGTCTAAGTCAACTTCAGGACACTCATTTTCAATAAATAATGCATCCACAGGAACTACTTCATGACTGCCACTGCAATATCCATCATATCGAGCCTATTCTACATCATATTGAGTTAATTTCATCATTACTCCATCTTCACGCTGTAAAACATTAAAAGTCATGTTAAAAGTAGTAGGGTCTCCTGCTGCCTCAAGAGTTAAACTTGTATTAGAATTTAACTTACATAATGGAATTTCAAACTAATATCTCTAATCTTGCCCATCGTCTCTTGCACGAGCATATGTTTCTCCTACAAGACGAAAAGCACCAGGAAAATGCTTTGCATCTACAATAATTTGTCTACCTAGCGATTTATATTTTGGAGCACGCCGGCGAGTCCATTTATAATAAACCTAATCTTCTTTTATAAGACATAAATTACCTTCTACAATCTCACCATTTCTTCTATGAAAATGGTCTAAATTTGCTTCATAAGGTTTCATTGTTTTAGGATTGATAAAGACAGTTAACTCATTAGTATTATACTAAGGTAACTATCTCATTTGCTCCATACGCAAATTTCTATCTGCATTTATACAAAAAGTTTGTGTTGCAATACATTTTTCCATTCGTTCTAAATAATTAACGTCTTTAATTCCATAATCTAGGGGATGAATAACATCCTCTAAATTACCCTAATAGTTTAATGGCTCAATAATATAAAAAGTTCCTACTAAAACTCGAATAAAATAATGTATTTCTTCGTTTTTTTCGTTTAATAAGGTATCTTTCCAATTTACATAAAAATTGATTTTTGAATCATAAGGCTCATATTTCCATTCTAATCCAGAATTCGCATTTCTTTTTAAATCAGTATCTGTATAGTATATAATTTCTGTTCCTTCTGAATTATATAGCCTTCTTTGTGATGCCATAATTGTTTTACTTGCCTAATCAACTGGCATTCTATAACGTATATTAATACTCTTATTATAATAAGTATCCTATTCTCCTTCTAAGGAAATCATTTTTATATCAGTATCTTGCCAAGTATATTGTAATTCCTCTATATTAGGCTCATTACAGTTTTTACTTTTTAATCCGTAAGCCTTGTTACATAAATCAACATAGGTCGCTTCAACATTATCACCTTTTAAATCATAATGTAAAGCCTAGTAATCAAAATTACCAAAAGTATCAAGTATTAATTCAGCTTTTTCTGGACGTACTCTATGTTTCATCATATATTCACAAGTATAAACAGAAGGTTTATAAGAATCTTCAATTATTTCTTTGTCTCTGTATTTTGTATAATTATTAGTCTTATAAGATTCTCCTTTAAAACAACCTTTATAAGGTCCACTTTCAATAATATCTTCATTTTCAGAAGCATATTTATACTTACCCTATGCCGGCGAATAAGTTACATATTTCTTTTCACCATCACATGGACAGATAAAAGGAATATACAATTTCTTTTCTTCGAGTGTTTTTTGATTATACTCATTCTAAGTTATAACTATTTTATTTACATATATAGGTTTTCCATATCTATCTTTTTTGTAAATATACGGATCCCAGGCGCCATATATCTTTTGTTTCCCTAATCCGAATAGACCATCCCACATAAGGCTTTGACTCGCCGGCGAATACAGAGCATCCTCTAAAGTAACTGTAATTTCTTTATCAAAATTCCAAGTAATTAAATGAGGATTCCCTAATCCGCCGCGAGCAGAAGTTTCGCTTGCCTATTGTTCAAGGGTAGAAACTTTTAATGTATCAAAATACATTACTGGGATGTAAACTTCATCATCATATTTGTCAAGTGCGATAGCATAAAGAGTACAGTCAGCGACTTCTTTTATACCATATTGTTCAAAAATATTCACACTGACATCCCTCCTTTTATATTACTCGCTCAACACTTCTGAAGAGCCATCTACCGCATAGTAGCAACCATTTTCGCCTTCTATCATTTTAGTGGCTATTTCATAAGCCGTTACTTCCATCATTTTTCCATTTTGAGGCTAAGCTACTTCAAGACTAAGTGTAAATACCACTGGGTCGCCGGCAGCTTCAAGTGTTAAAGTCTAATCTGCTTTTACTTTACATGATGGAATCCTAATCTATAATCTTTCATCTTCTCCAGTATCACGAGAGCGTAGCCATGTTTCACCAACTAACATATACATACCTGGCCATTGGTCTGCGCGAACTACTATTTTATTGCCTTTTAACTACTTCTTCTCAGGAGCTAAAGTTAAAGATTTAATATAGTAAGCCTCTCCTTCATTAAACCAATAATCATCGTCATAAGGAGCCATTGTTCTTGGATTTACATAAGCCCACAACTTACCTTCAACTCTCGCCGCCTCATCATCAAGATTTTCATTAACTTTTGTTACATTAGTGTCAACTGCCCAATTATCAACACCATCTTCTGTTAGTGCTCTAATTGTTGCAGATTTAATTGACATAATATCTTTTTCATATTTTGTAATTAAGAAATAAATCATTTCATTAATTGAATCAAATCTAAGCCACATATCTATACCTTTAAATTGACTAACATCTATATCAATTGATGGCTTATACCAGATAACTTCATTTCTAGCAAATTCATCTTCTGTATTTTTGATTTCAGTAACTTTACCAACTAAAGGAGTATAATTATCATTATTATCTACAATAATAGCTAAGTACTGAGCATCTTTAATAGCACAAGTTGCAGTTACTTCATTAACTGAACCATAGTGGTCATCATATTTTAAATCTGTATGCGCATGATTCTACAAATAGTTCACTAAACTTCCATCAAAATAATCGGCTATAATTGTTGTTCTACAAGTAGGAAGGATATTTTCTACACCAGTTTCACTTAATTCAAATACTTTAGGTATGTACTTAAAAGTATAATGAGCCGGAGTAATTACTTCGGTTTCTTCATCAATACTTTGAGGAATATAAGTTCCCTATATCTACTTATTAAATTTATCAAAAGGAATATAGTAAATTGTTTTTTCACTATTACTAAAGTATCCTTCTTCATAAAGTATATACCCATTTTCTGATAATAATTTAGCTAAGCTAATTGTAGAATTTAAGTTCTCTGAATCATATTCTAATTCATCTAAAGTTTTTACTTCACCCATATTTTCCATAGCATCATCAAAAATAATTTTTGCTAAAGGAGGAATATGACAAACTCCTTTATTATTTATTCTATATATAATGGCATCCTTATAATTCTCATAAGTTGGTAGAGAATTAACAGAAACTTTTCTATCCCAATCAATAGGATAGGATTTTCCTTTAATATCAAAAAATCTATCTGGAACAACTGCAATTGATTTTACTACCGACTCAATTGCCATTTTCCATCTATAAGTATGATTTCTAACCATACCAAAGCCTCGTATATCAGTGCCGTCAACAACAGAAGAAATCTTTAAGATTCCAAGGTCATTATCTACTGCATCTGCCTATACCTGAGGTAGTAAATGACTAATAGTTACACTACCTCTATCTTCACGAGGATAAAATACTTTTTCCATACGAGATACTGCTTTTAAAGGATTCTAACATCCGCAAGCATTTGTTTTAAAATTAATCTTAGCATCTTTCCAATTTGCACTAAGTATACCATCCCAGCATAATCCTAAGGAAGCCGGCGTACAAAGAGCGTCTTCTAAGGTTACATTAATAGTTTTGCCGTGGTCCCAATTTATTAATCGGGCATTTCCTAAACCACCCTCAGCCCATGTAGATTCACCAGTTTTCTCGGTTGTACTTACTTTTAACGTATCCAAATATAAAGCAGGAACATAGTATAAATCGCCACTACCATCTTGTTTCTTATGGATACTATATAAAGTAACATCAGCCACTTCCTTTATTCCATATTGGTCGAATAAATTCATGCCTTACCCTCCTTATTATAGTGAAATTGGCTATTGAGCTAATCACTCAATAGCCAATTTTTCACTTGAATCTATTTAATTAATATTCAGTTGCGCCGATATAGGTTTCTTCTTCACTATGAGCGCCACCTACCTTAAAGAGTTCAGCGCTATCAAGAAGATTTAAGTTCTCGGTACCTACAACCATAGTAGAACCATCATTCTCAGCTTCATTTTCAATTACATTGTACTGTACGAAACGTACCATTACTCCATCATCAGGACGAAGAACAGTTAAGTCCATATCAAATACAACAGGGTCGCCATCGGCTTCAAGAGTAATAGTTCTTTCACTATTCATCTTAGCCTGTGGAATAGTAAACTGGAATCTCTCTTCCTTACCAGTGTCCTTATTCTTAATATAAGTATCACCGACAATCTTATAAGTTCCAGGGAACTTATCAGCAGAGATTTCAATTGTATGTCCAATAGACTGACCTTCATAAGCAACAGAGCGAGTATACTTTAAGAAGATTTCGCCCTCTGCAATAGGAGTACCATCAGGATATGGCTCCATAGTATTGGGGTCGATAAATACTGCCTGAGCGGTCTTATCAGCCTCAGTAGGAGTACCATTCTGATTGCCTTCTGGAACAATGAAACTTCTCTTAGCAAGAACCTTCTCTACACGGTCAATTGACTTAGTTTCCTTTACGCCCTTACGGAAGTCATCTCCATCATATGCACCAAGAGAGGCACTAAATGAAGCAGGAGTAAAGAGAGCATCTTCAAGGCTTAGAGTAATAGTCTTACCAAAGTCCCAACCAATAAGATTTCCATTTCCATGTCCACCGGTTGCATATGCCTCTTCAGCAGTCTGCTCAATGGTAGAAACCTTTAATGTATCAAGGAATAGAACTGGAGTATAGCGGTTAGTAGTCTTTACGGTCTTACGAACTGAAAGACTCTTAACAGAGCAAGTAGCTTCAAAGCTCTCATCATTTGCAGTAATAGTAGTAGTATGGATTAAACCATTTGAAACAAGAGACTTAGCCTGCTTATCGGTTACAAAACCATTGCTACCTACCATCCAAGCTACTCTAGATACGTTTCTCTCACCATGACGATTAACGACAAAGATTAGACCCTTATTGCCAATAATTACTAGAGCGAGCCACTCTGTGCCGGCAAAAATCTTATCCTGGTAGTATACCTTATTACCCTTCTTATCAGTAAAGCTAAATACACCTTCGGTATCAGTAGCTAATCTCTTATAATTCTTATTATGGAGTAAGTAAATATAAGACTGAGCGGCAAGACTTGCATTGGCAGTATTTACATATATTGCTCTATTAGATTCCTTACTTTCTGAATAATCAACTTCAATTTCTTTTCCTAATGCATCTTCGCTATAGCCTAGCGCGGCAAGAGCATCGAGCACAGCTTCAAGAGAATACTTAGAAGTTAATCCACTTACTACTTCTGCTCCACCATAGGAATAACTATAATTAGCATCTGCATCATCTGTATCAGCATTGCCAATTTTTGGAATCTTCTGACCAGTTACTTTATAACCACCATAAAGTCCAACAATACCCATAGCAGAAGTACCATCTGCATCAAGAATCTTCTATTGCTGTCTTAGGGCTGCGATAGCATCATTAATAGAATAATGAGTATCTTCTCCCCACATTACAGCTCTTGCAAGAACATTATCTACATTATCAAAAGCAGTTGCATAATTTTCTGCACCAGTTTTCTCAAATGCACCATTATTATACTTCACGCCTAAGAACTTAGGATTGTAATAACCCATTTCATCTTCTACAACAAGTTCAGCATAAAGGTCATAAGTAACGTCATAAGCCTTAGCAATAAATGAATCAGTTAATTTACCAATTTCTTCACTTACCTCTTCGACATTGTAGTTACCATCAGACCAACTTGCGGCGTCTTCGCCGGCGCTATTAATGCCTAAAACTACAGCTCTGTCATTAGAATTAGGTGTAACAGCATAAGAATCTTCAAAGGCTAAACTACCCATTAATTTAGCAGGATTCTTAAAGCGATAACGAACACCAGTTTTGTCAATTAAATTCTATCTCTTAGCAAAAAGCATAAATGCTTGCTCAGCATAAGAATATTCATGAGTACCAGGATTAGGGCGCTTATTTTTGTCTCCTTGAGTAGTTCCACGACTACCTACAACACCAGTACTTAATTCACCAGTAGTATCTTTAGTGGCTGTTGCAGTTGCAGTAAAAGTAACGTTATATACACCTTCTTCTTCAGTAGAACTGTATTTTACATTGTAAACACTAAAGGTAAGGCCTGTAATATCTGTTCCATCTGGTGTAATTACTTCACTTTGAGTATAATTTTCTACTCCTTCTAATCCGTCAGTAATTGTCGCTTCACTAACTCCTGAAACAGTTTTTTTCTCTGTTGGCTCAGTGGTAGATTTAAAACTACCTGTAAAAGTGCTTGTAACTGTAATTCCTTCATCATCACAATCATAATTCTCGCCATAAATTATATCAGCATCAGTAAAAACGTAAGCCTAGAAACCTTCGTCTCCACTAATACCATTATCATCAAAAGGATAAACAGTTCTTAGCTCAACTGCACCCCTTAAAACTGAAGCTACGCTAATATTTCTTTGTGCTTCATAAGTTTCTTCTTTCTTTTCAATACGATAGAAGGTAACATCAGCAACGTCCTTGATACCGTATTTTTCAAAGAGATTCTGTGTAGCCATCTTTCAACCTCCTTAATTATTAGAGCTTTCGCCCCAGTATTTGGTTTTTAGCTTTTTACTATCTGCGCCGGCGCAAAACATTTGCATATTAAGTTCCCATGTTTCACGAGCCTAATATCGAGGTAGCAGATGATAAATAGCATATAAACTTTCTTTCTTATAATCAATTCCATAGACTTTGGCATTTTCAATTATATTCTAAATTGAAAACTCATTATTGCCTGATTTCTAAGCCTAACGCCTCTTTGCTTCAGCAACTCGCTCCGCATTAATACGACGTTTACGCTCCCATTCAGTTTCATTCTCTGGCGGCGGCACAATAACGTCCTTATTATTATGAATTCTTATTATATTCTAAAATTCTTCAAAATTTTTAGGAGTTATCAAACGTTTATCCGCAGGGTCTCCAACAACTATAGAATTTAGTTTAGGAAGTAGTATTATATCCTCCTTTATAAAAGTAGAGAATATCTGCTACAGTTCTAAAAAAAATAAATCATTCTAATCAGCACTAAGTAGTAAATATTCCAGAGGATTAAATTCACCAAATTTTTCATCCCATTTGCCAATTTTTTCTTTAATAGAGCTCATTATTTGCTAAGTAGTTAAAAGTAAGGTTCCTACATATGAATTATATTTATTCCAACCAAGAGTAAATATTTCTTCCATAGTTAATGGATAAACATTACATACTCCACTTAAAGTACTTGGAACGCAAGAAAAAGCCTAGAGTTTTATATCTTCTATCTTCTCAGGAGAAAGCATTTATACGAAACCTCATAGTATAACTACCCATTTCTTCTGTTAAAGTAGAAAGGGTAAAACCTTCATAGGCTATTTCTCCTAATCCATTAATGCGCTTATTTTGTAAAGACTTGCGCACTTCTGCCATAATAGCAAAAGGACGAAGATTATCTCCTGCAATATTCCACTCTTTAAAAGGACAAAGCACTTCAACTATAAATGATAGATTCTCATTATCTGAATTCTAAGAACTAATTGTGCCGGTATCAAACAGTAACACAAGTTTTGATTTTGTACTCTATTCTTCTGCGGTTAATAAAGGAGTAGTTCTAATTAAAGTATTCCAAACAGAAAATCCATCAACTTTTTCGGGATGAACGGTTTTATTTAATGGCTCGAGGTCTGTATTCTATAATAGCATTACTAAACTTTCATTTTTACATAGTCTTTTTGCCATTTTAATTAAATTAGGTCCAATCTCTTGTCCATATTTAACACTAGAATCCATTCCTCTCACCTCACTTATTCAGTAAGAAGAAGTTGGTATCTTCTCCTACTAATATATTTTCCGAAGAGCGCGGCTCCTCTTCGGTATATAATTTTTCTTGAATACAAGTAAATGCAACTCGTGGGATACTTATATTATCTTTTCCGCTAATCTCCCAACCTCTTTCATGGTAGGAGAAATACTTTCCTTTTTTCAAAAAGTCTGCGTCGGCAGTAATAAAAGTCCTATTACTCGCCGCCTCTCTATAGCCAATTCCAGTAGTATGGAATGTATCCTATATAAAGGTTGAAGTTGCACTTACGAATTTAACGGGAACAATCTGTTGAGTATCACCATACTCATTAGTTAAATTAATTTCACCATCAAGGCAAATTATTTTAAAACACTAATATCCCTATGTAATGTTCTCTTCTACAAAGAGAACAAGCCAAATCTTATCGTATTCTACATTTTTTATTTTCTAAAATATATGTAAAATGTCACCAGTCTTTAATGCCGCAGCACTAGTAGACATGAGTAAATTTCCAATAAGATTGCTCTCGTTCCATTTATTCGGCTATAATGAACATACAGTATCCCTTGGTTCATCATTGACCTAATATAATAAACATTGATATTCTGTATTTTTTAAAAAAATCCTATCAAATTCTTTTTCTTTTCGAGTTTTTATTCGCTCTTGCCGAGTAATTCCATCTCGATTCATTCTTTTTAGGTATACATCATTAAAATAATTCATGGGCAATCAATCCTGTCAAATAAATTCATACACTCGAAAAGTGTTTTTCGATAATACTAAAAAGCTAAATATCTACAAGATGCCAACTTTGCATATAATGTATAATATTCAATAGTTTTACTATTATCACTATATCCTAATAATTCTATAAGAATGGTATCAAGAAATTTTTCCCATTCTCCATTTTTCTCTCTTTCTCTCAAAAGACCAAAAAGACGCTTTTTCATTTTGTCTCGATATGCTTCTCGGACAATATCTACCTAATTCAATATGTTCTACCCTATCTTCCGCCAGCGAGACGACCATAATTAAATGGTCTGCGATTTACCGAGCGGTAATATACTCGTTCTATTGATTTAGCTTCTTCTATGACCTAATCTTTAAGAGAGATAAATGTTTTTAAAAGGTTAGCTTGAGAAAAATCTTTCTCTTCATATTGAGTTTTAATATTTTCCCAAGAATCAACTGTTCGCTTTAACCATTCTGCTTTCATATAAGTAGCAATAACTTGAATTTCTGCCTATCCCATTGAAGCATCTTTAAAGCATTGATTTTCTTCATCTATAGTAAGGTCACAACGAGGAAATTTAAAATATGGTAAAGCAGAATTTAAAAAAGCTCTCCAATCCTGTAAGAACCACTCTAAATCTTCTTCGGTATAGCATTGTGACCAATCATCTTCATTAACTTTTGCCAAGAAAGCATCGTATACATCCATGAGTAGAACCATAATATCTACCTTCTATTAATGATTACGCTTCGCTGCCTCTGCTTTTTCTGCCGCGGCAACATCTTCACGAGTAGAAATTGCTTTTAGAATATCCTTCTTGGTAACTTCTTTTACCCAACTGCATTTTGCAGTATCAACAATACTATTAGTAATAGCATACTCAATAAGAGAATCAGCCTGAACCTTAGTTAATTTACCAAACTGTACTTTAAAAACATCGAGAGGTAAATTTTTCCACATTTCTTCCATTTTCTTGGGGTCAAGATTGATGATATTAACTGGCTCAGTAACGCCTTCGGGTTCTAATCCTAAATCAATCTTATCCTTTAAACTTTCAATATAAAGATAACCAGAAGTAAAAAGATTTTTAACTCCAGTATCCCACATTGCTTCCTCAAGAATATCAAATGGGATGCGCATTTTTTGTCCAAACTGCTGCCATTGACGATTAAGTCCCAAATGGGGCTTTCTAATACTAATATTTCCATTAATCATATTGGTAACAATTACCTGTCTTACTTCACTCATATTTAATTCCTCCTTTTAACTCACGCCGGCCGCCGGCGCTGTGTAATTTAATAAAATAAAAATGTGGTGAGTGAGCATTACTCACTCACCACTAGTGATTAATAATTATTCAAAATTAGTAGGGTACTTGGTAGGATACTTACTCTGATCCTGTAGATCGGTATTTACATATACACACCAGTCATAATCAGTAAGAATTGCTACACCAATTCTCTGATAAACTTCAACTTCCATATTACGGTCTCTATGTCCTTCGGAAGCGCCCCATTCATTAATCTGAACAGGTCCTTCGATAACAATCTTGACAGGCTTTTCTCTTCCAGCAGGGAAAATATAAGCAACTGCAGGATTAGTTACATAAACCTCATTAGTCTCATCAGTATAAGACTGAGGCATTTCAACGATAGGATTACCGCGGAAAGTCTTAATTCTACCATATGCAGCAATTTCCTCAATATTTCTTGGGTTATAAACAGGAGTAGCATATCCAGGTGCAGAACCAGCAGTAGGATTTGCAGATAAAGCATAGGTACCGTAAACTGGCATACCAATAGCGTCAGGGCCCATTGCGGCAACGAACTCAGGAGTAGCATAAATAGTTACGCCATTACCATAAGTTCCTGCTACAGAACAAGCCTTAGCCATAAGGTCTGCATCGAAACCAGCACTTACATATCTATTATTAGCAGGTCTGCTCTGAGAATTTACAGAAGCAAGAAGAGCCTTCTGTACTTCACCGTAAATAGCTTCCTGGAGACCTTCAAGTAGAATTTCAAGAGACTCTGCAATATCTTCGGTATCCTCACCGCAAAGATAACGTTCAAAGTCAATATATGCAGCACCACCAATTGCACGTCCGCCTACTTCGAAGGTGTTCTTATCAAGTCTAAAGCTCTCATAAACACCAGAAAGACCAACTTCAGTGATAAACTGCTTAGCACGTCTACGACCAGTCTTAATAACAAACTGTGCCTTCTGATTTAAAGGAACTGTTCTAATTTCTGCAAAAGTTCCCATGAAGTCTTCGATAGACTTAGGAAGAACTTCAGTCCATGCTTCCTGAGCAATCTAATAAACGTCCCACTTATTTTTCTGGAAAGAGTAATAATCAGGAGCAAGCTCCTTAAGAGCACTCTTTACTGTCTCTCTTACGTCGTCTGCTGAATACTTAGTAGGGTCAGGAGTACGTCCGTAGAAAGAGCATACAACTAAATCCTTAATAGCTTTTAAATCTGCCATAGTCTTTCTCAACCTCCTTTACTATTAAGCCACAGGCTTACGAATAAATTGAATTTTGAATGAGAGAGTTGTGTCGGCATTTGTATAAGCCTGAACAACCTGAGCATATACATCTCCGAGAGCATCCTCAGGATTTGCTCCAATAACGAGCTTACCGTCAGAACCCTCAAGAACACATGCGTATATAGGAGTAGTAGGGTCAGTAGCAAGTGCCTGCTTTACCTACTGATACATCTGTACAGAAGGTGATACAGGAGAAGTCTCAGTTACAGTATATACAGTATCATCCCACATTACAGTATTAGTACAAATTCTCATACCTGGCTCGGTATAACCAATTCTAGGTAGATATTCACCTGCAATCATGCAGAAGTTTCTACGACCAGGAGTGAACTAATTATAAATCTTTTCAGTAGAATAGTTAATTCCCATAGGATAACCAATATCAGACATATCCTTATTAGGAACAGTAGCAATCTTATTTTGCTTATCTACCATTAAGAAAGCACCAACTTCGGCATAAATCTTACCCTATGCAGCTTCTGCTGCAGTCATAGGGAAACTAGAAGCAAACTTCTCAGGGTCAAGATGACATTGAGCTTCTACCATACCTGCTCTATTAAACCAAGTCTGAGAAGGCTCGAGCTGGCCAAATCCTTTACAATCAAATGCTTGAAGTGCCATTATTTATTACCTCCTTTTTTGTATTTTTCCAAAAGTCTCTCTGCTCCACTTAAAGCCTTACCTTCATCGCCTACATTTTTGAAAATATAAGTAGGTTCTTCGGTCTTACTAAAAATAGATGGAGAGTTTTTAACAGCAGCAACACAAACTTCTTTTTCAAAGTCGCTTACACTGTAATTATCAATTGAATTTTTAAAGTTTTCAACTGCTTCATCAGTTAAATGCTCACCATATTTAGCAAGAATTTCTTCCTTTTGAGCAGTTTCAATATTCTTCTTAAATTCAAGTAAAGAATCTCTTTCAGATTCTAAGTCGGCTTTTTCACTTTCTACTCTAATTTTTTCAGATTCTAAAGTAGCATAGTTAGTTGCCGCTGTAGCAAGAGCTTCATCCTTTTCAGCAATAGTTCCTTCAAGTTCAGAAACTCTAGCGGTAAAATCGACACTAGCATCTTTTGCCGCGCCATCGTCTTCATTAAAAGAATCTTCTGGAGTTTGAGTAGCTTCAAACTTTGCAGTCATTTCTGCTAAAGAATTTTCTAATGTAGCAATCTTTTCAGTAGCGGCAGTATAATCAGCATTTGCTGTTTCAAAACTACCACTTACAGATTTCATAGCTTCAAGGGCGGCACTTTCTGTAGCAGTTACATCTACAATATAAACATCTACAATATCTCCCATTGTGATATTATCGCCATCCTTGGTATAATAAGCACGCTTATATCCACCAGTTTGTACATCAGCAACGAGAGCATAGTCATCGTAAACATCAAGTACAATAGCAGACATTTCCCAATTTCCTTCTTCATTGAAATTAGGATTGAGTGCTTTAGCAATGAACTCCGCTTTTGCATTATCAGAAAGTCTGAATAAAGTTTTCTAATCCATATCTGCACTTTCCTCCTTTTTACTAAGCGTTTTTGTATATTTTATTAATTCTTCTAGGTCACTTTGTAAACTATAAAATGCCGCCCCTTCAAAACAAGGTTCAACTAAAGTTCCAAGTGCCTAAAGTCCTAATAAACAACCTTTATAAAAATGATAATATGGTTCACCATCTTCCCATATTTTCCATTCGCCCTCTAGATTATTTCTCCAAATTTCCATGGACTAGCTACTTCCTGGGATAAGTTTTGCTTCTGGATAGAGAGCGGTAAAATAAACAACATCTGCACATGCATATGTTCTTACTACTCCATCACTATCAATATGGTCTTCCCAAGCAAAGTTAGGCTCTGCAGAAACAATTCCATAAATTCTACCATCGGTATTATCTTCACCGTGGTCTTCAAAGTCCATTTCCTCTTTGTTAAAAATACCTTTAACAGGACAATAAGGCAAGGATTCAATTAACTAATTTGCAAAATCCTCTGATATAAAAGTGCGATTTCTATTAAGACCCTTATAAAAAATTCGTACTCTTCCTGTAGATAAGGTCTCGCTTAAAGGCTTTAAATCAGTATAAAGAGTAACTTCTAACTTTACATCAGGTTCTTTATCCTGCGCCGGCGCAGAGTAATTCACTTTAAAATCAGAGCATGCTTTAGAGAAACGATTCCATGCCTCATTGAATTGTTTTAAACTAATTTCAAATTCCTCTAAAGTCACTTATCGCTCCCTCCCTTCTCTTCCGATTTATCTTCTGTTTCTTCTTTTTCTTTATTATTTTCCTCTTCTTGGTTATTATTATTTTGTCTGTCCTAACCATCAGAACTCTGTCCTTTTGTCTGTCCCATTGCTTCACCGGCAGCTTTACCAGACTAAGTATATGCAGACTGCAGAGGCTTAAGTATTTCATCAAGTTCTAATAAATCATTTTCTAACATTTTTAGATTAGCTAAATTAGTCTAATCTAATCCAGTAGATGTAATAGGTGTTAAGAAACTATAACCAAAAGCGGCAAGCTCCTTTGCCCTTGAGGTATAATCAGCCGAATTATAATAACTTAATGGTAAAATAATTAGTTTAAAAGAAACTCTATTATCTTCATATTTATAATTTAATAATTCAGTAAAGAAGTGAGCAAATCTTTGTCCTAAAATCATTACCATTGCAATATCATTATTAACTGAATAAGCCAAGCCAGCTTCTGTGGTAGCAAAGAAAAACTCTTTTGATAGACCGGCAGATTCGTAAATTAAATTTTGCACAGAAGCAACTTCTGTTTTTTCATCATCAGAACTACTTAAATCAAGTAATTGAACCTTATTATAGGTAGTAAGAACGTCAATATCAGGATTACTTGCCAACATTTCTAAGGCTCCTTCGTGCATTCTCTCTGCTTCTTCTGGCTCAAAAACTAAATTCATTCCGTCAACTCCGACCTATTGAACTAATATACGTTTTAAAGCCTAGAGATTTCGTTCTTTATCAATTTCTTTGTAATCATCTAAATCATCCAATAATGGAATTAAATCTAAAAAGAAAGGTCTTTCTTCAAAGAAAGAGAAATAAATTCCTATCTCGGCCGGCAGAAAAATCCATTTTGGTCCGTTGCGGAATTTATACTAATTATAACCTTTCTATATAAATTTAGGATAAGATTTAAGGATTTCTTTCCTTAATGCTTCATCTCGAATGTCATCAAAAAATTTTACACAAAATTCTACTATATCAATATCCTAACTATTTTTAAATCGACTTCTACAATATTCAAAAGGTAAATCTTGTATAACAACATTATCTCCTTCTTCATGAATTAATCCATAATATGCCCCTCTTACTAATACATCTTTAGCAAATAAGGCGCACTTACGTTCAATCTAAAAGTTAGTACAAAAATCAGCAGCTTCGTAATATTTATTAGCAATTTTTTTATCACTAATTTTTAATTTACGATTCTTTAAATAAGGTACTAAAATCCAGGAATATGTCAAAAAAGTTGCATAATGAATAATAATTCTCTTATATAACCCATTAGTCATAAAGAAAAATTCAGATAATTCTGCTCGTTCAATTGCATCTCCTTGTGACACAATTCTATTTATCTCGTCTTTAGTGTATATCTTCTACTTCTATCTTCCTTGTTTATGGTCTGTTTTTTCATATGCAGATTTTGAAGTAGCAATCATACCATTAATCGCAGACTTAAATTTGGTTAATCTATCTGTTTTATATGATTCTGCTTGATTAATAATGCGCTCTTCATCAGCCATCAGCGTCCACCTCCTGCTCTAAAGAACGTTAATTGTCTAGGAGCTAATCCTCTATTACGACGCCTTGCAGTGGTAGCTTGTTCAAGCTAACTAACTCGATAAACTCCCATTTCTAATGCAGAAAATTTATCTTTTGTCATACGCTTATTAATTGGTTCTACAGCAATCATATTGTTAGCACCAGCAGGCTTAGTTTTTAGATTCATAATCTCATCTATTAAGTGAGAAGTTAATTCATGAGGTATAAGTCTTTCATTTCGTTTTTCTGGTGTCATGCGTTGCCCAACTTTAGTTCCCATAATTTTACTACGTGCTTCTTTTTCTGTAATAAGAAAATTCAATTGTCCAGTATCTATTTTTGCATATAAAGTTGAATGCATATCTGAATTAATCTATGGAGTAGCTTTAATTCCATAAAGAATTTTTTGTGCATCTCGAGGCTATAAAGGTAAATATTCATCTCTATTAGAAAAACCATAAGCAGGAAATGTTTCTCCAGTTGCATAGTCATAAGTTGGTTGTATCATAGCATCAGCAAAGAATACACCAAGACCATTAATATCTATAACTACTTCTTGTGGCGAATAGAGTTTAATTAATCGTTTTAAAGCAATAACCTATTTATCAAGAACCTTTTCATCTTCAGTCTTGCCTAAAACAAAAAGGTTTACTAAATTAATTCTGTATCCAGAATTAGGAAAAACTTTTAAAACGGTTGCTACAGTTTGACAACCACGCCTTGCAACGTCAACTGAAATTACATAAAAGCATTCTATTCCTTCTTTAAAAATTGCTCGTACTTCGGGATTTATTAATTTACGATGGGTCATTATACGTTCATAATTAAACCATGAGTCACTACTTGTTCCTACAAAACGGCTCATATACTCTTTTGCAAAAGAAGATTCACTAAATGTAGAAGACTATTTTATTTCATTTAAAAAGTCTTTTGGTAAAAGACCGCATTTAACTGGTACGCGGTAATCGCAACCCATGATCCAGGCTTTAGATGGATTAATTATTGCTAACTCCATAAGTTCTATAGTCTTATCATAACAATAAGTATTTTTCTCAGAAGCAGAAGAAATCCATATTTGAACCTGATGAGGCTCATTAGGATTAAGTAACCCATTTGACATAGGACGAGATACGTTTAATAAAGGAAGCACTACCTCATTGAGGTCCTCGGGCGTGTGATCGCGATATTCATCTAGGATACCCGCATGACGACGTCCACCACGTTGTGAATTAAGTGCAGATACTACATCAAATACCGAGCCATTCCGATAACTCAATCTAACGTAATCTACTCCGTAGTTACCATCGCCAACGAGCTCTTGTTTTAGTAGTGGGAATAGCTCGTATATTTCAAACAATTTCTCACGTGCTATCTTGGCACTCTAGGCCTTTCCAGGAGCACAGATAAATAATTTTATACCAGGTCTAAGCACGCACATAATATAAAGGGAGAGTATGGAGATGAAGCTTTTACTAAATGCGCGGGGAGCTATCGTGCAGATGCGAGCATGGCGCATTATTGCACGCATAAAAATACGCTAATAAAAATAGAGCTTAAAGTGAGAGGTAGATGGTGTAATTAAATCTATGAATAAATCAGGGTAACACATCCAATGATTATACAGCAACTCATATAATGCCCTATGATTTTCAATTCGCTTTGCTGTAATAATTGCTCCTTTTTCTAATTCAACTCCATTTTTATAGAATTTTTTAGCAACATTTTTCATAACTGCTCCGGCGGCACTGAGTATCATATTGGGTTCTCGAATAATATTCTCCACATTAACTCAGCTCCAGTTTAAACTCTTCTTCTTCATCGTCTTCTTCTACTGCTTTCTAGAATCTCCTGAAGTCCATTTCATCAAAATCTTCGCCCTCTAATTCTGCCGCAACTTTTAAGTTCTAAATTCTTTGTTCTATTTCTTCTGCTACTCCAGTTTCATTAGTATACAAATATCTTAACCAATTCTTCATATTTTTCATCGTATAGTCTACTTCATCTCTTACTGCACCATCATAATACTCCAATTCAGTACCAGTCTTTTCTAAATAAGCAAAAACCTCGCCAAAACTATCAAATTCATTTGCTTCTTTTACATTCTTAGGAGTAAGATTTGATAATTTTGCGAGTTCGTCATATGCCTTTAAATCCTTAGAGAAGTCAATTCCTTCTCTCATTTTATCTTCAATTATTAATGAAATCTTACACATTTTTAGTGCCTAGTCTTCATTAAGAGCGCCAACAACATTCTATGAAGTTAAAATGCCCTAGTGTAAATTTTCTAGATACTCTAACTCCTATTCGTCATAAGTATCTCCCCATTTTCTTCTTAGCTCTTCATTTTTCTTTTCTCTCAATTCAGGAATTGCATCTTCTACACGTCCTTCTTCTAATAACTACAAATATACTCTGTTATATTCTTCCCAATTTAAATGTTTATATTCTTGTGCTCTAAAAATTGAACAGTAAGGTCCAAAACCATCAGCACCATAGCCCTAATAGCATTTTTCCCACTAGTCTGGAATAAAAGGGACATTAGCCCATTGACATATCTAATCTACAGTATTCCAAACTTTTGCTTTATTATCTTTCGCCGCGTCAGCAATAATCTTTTTAATACATTCGCGACATATTGGTAACTATTTATCATGTAGTAAAGAATTTTCTATTGCAATAAAATGAGCAATAGATTTTGATTCTCCACACTTCTAACAAATACGCTAAGCCATTTATTTCACCTCTTTAATTTATTACTCCGCCATTAAAGGCCGGCGTAACGTAAAGTGAATAGCAAGATTAATTGTCTAATTTTTGAATATCAGTTTTATTTTGGGACTCCAATCCCTTTTTTATATCCTAGTTAGCCTCCGCTACATCTTTAGCTAATTTTAATAGCTAACGACGCCGAGTTCTTGGCAACTTATCAAAATCAACTATTAAATTAGTTATAAAATCTTCAAAAGGTTCATCTTGTTTTATTTCAGTTCCTACAATTGCCGCCAAGCCTAGAATATCAGTAAATTCCATCTGACCCATATAATTAAGGAGTTCCTTTTCTTTTTTTAAATTCATTTTATCCCCCTGTCTATATAATTACACTTCACGCCGCCATAGCTGTCTCTGGCTGCCAACTATCTAACCTATAACTTCCACTAACAAGGGTCGCGGCGAAGAAGTGTAATTGTACTTAGTATCATAGTAAGCCCTTACGCTTTTTTGCATCACAAACTTTACATCTATTCGTAAAACCATCAGTAGATTTTGTTTTCCTAACAAAATTTCTTGAATCCTTTAACTTCATCTCTCCACAAGTCCTACATTTCTTCCAAGCCTTCTTATAATCCTTACACAAATATTCATCATAATTAAGTTCTACAGCTTCTACAATTAGTCCTACTGCTTTTTTCCAAATAGTACTAATATAATTAACCTAATGGTCAATTCCCAATTCCTCATTAAGCCTAATTCTAATATCTTTATTACTAAGTCCTGCTTTTTTACCTTCTACAATAAGTCTCTACTACTCACTTAATTTAGCTTTCTCAATATAAAAATCTAAAGTCCATAATAGCTCCCAAAGCGGCGCTTCAGGATAGTCCTCAATCCAACTACTCAAATCCTAATAATGCAAAATCAAATAATACAAATGATTTTCATCTCTAAAATCAAAATATGGCTTTCCTTCTTTCTTTAGCTTTTCAATCTATTCTTCATCCGCAGCTCGCGCCGGCGCAGTGTCATCATAATAAGGCTACTAAAAAGTCAAATCATTTTCCGATTTACAAGTACCTCTAGGAAAGATAGGATAACTCATCTAAAACCTAAACTAATCTTCATGATACTCACCCTTATTCTTTTTAGCCATAATAGTAGGATAATAACTATCCATTAAGTAGTACTACTAAGTTCTCAACTAAATCAAATGATGCTTCAAATAGTACTATTCTCTAGTGCTTAGTTTAGGAGTTCCTTCTACCCATTCTTCTTTTCCGCTATTCCTATCTAGTACATGCTACATCTTCTCAATTTCTTCCCAAAGTAGCTTCATACCAGGAATAGTTGCTGCTTTCTCTTTATCAATAGTTGGCTTAACTTTCTTATACTTAGTATTATCCTTCTACAAAATATTCTCGTCAAAAGTAGGGCTTTCCATCATTTCATCAAGTGAAACAAATTTCTATTTATTATACGAATTAAATTTAGTTTTAATTTGAATTTCTTTACGATCTACTGCCGAAGTTCCATCAGCATCTTTTCCATATAATACATAATTAGATACTGTTTCTAATTCTGTAGGAGTTAATGTATCGAGTGGAATTTTACGAATTGCCTCCATACGGTCTTCGATGGAGTAAATGTTAAAGTCAAGTTTGAATTTTTGCACGAGGCTCACCTCCATTATAATTAGTATAACACAATTAATTAGAGAAGTCAAATAGTTGATTAGGGTGCAGATGCAGGTGAAAAAATTGGTTCGTGAAAATTTGTTGGCAGCCACTTTAGTATGCTAAAGTGTAAAAGTTTTTTCAAAAAAAGCTACCCCCCATACGTCAAAGCTAGAGCTAGAGCTAGATGGGTCCTACAGGTACTTGAAAGCTACGCGCGGGAGTTTTAACCAATCCTCGGGAAATACTTTAGCGATTTAAAGTGCTAAAGTTAGTAGTTGCAAACCACTTTAGCGATTTAAAGTGCTAAATAGTTAAATCTTTTAATCAAATAGTTGACAAATAATTATAGATATAAGTTTCACTCTATCTTGGGGCAAATATTTAGTTAAAATTTTTAACTAAGATAAAAGAAAAGGTAGACTTTTGTCTACCTTTGATTTTAGTAAACCATATCAAGAAACCACATTTCAGTATACTTGAAATCTATGTTGTATTGCTTGCACAGTGCTTTCATGTCAGCAATTGCGGATTCGGTTCTATCGTTATAGACTTTATCCCAAAGAGCAAGCAGTTTTGCATACTTCGTTCCAGTCATTGCATTGAGAATTGCAACAGTCTTTTTCATATCAGTGATGTTATAGTTTTTTGTCATAGTAATCATTTCCTTTCATAGTCGATTATTGATAGTTATTGATAGAAGTTAGATTTTAAATTTTTGGTTCTGTTCTGCTCTTGATGTTGAGCAGAACAGAACAAGTGTTTTATTAGGCGTTGTCGTCTGCGGAGATGTTCTGTGCCATCATCTTGTTGTAAGTGGCGTGAATTAACTTCTTAGCGTACTTGTACTCGGTGATACGGAAGAACTTAATAGTGTTCTTGTGCTCAAAGCCGAACTTGTTGATGATGTCATTCTGCATTGCGGTAATAGTCTTAGTCATAGTAACACAACCTTTCAAGTTTTGGGGGTTTTCCCTTTTCTCTAATACTATTATAGCATATGATAGTTAGTTTGTCAATAGGTTTTTGCAAAGTTTTTTATTTTCTATGTTTTGCACAAAAGGATCGATTGTTGTTTGTGTAGTTTGCACAAATGAGAAGATTAGTAAGGAATAGAATAAGAATAGAAAATATTAGAAGTAAGAATAGTTGAAGATAATAGTGTTATATTAATAAAGTATGACAGAATATGGCTAAAGTGTGAACGTCGCTCCGGCGCAGGGCGACGCTTTAGCGAGTTAAAGTAATGAAGTAGAGTAAGTAGTAATATAAAGATTATTAGTGAAAATAGTTATATGTAACAGTGTTATAATGTTAGAAGTAGTATTATATAACAGTGTTATGTTGATGTTGAAGTAGTTATATATAACAGTGTTATATTTAAGTTATAGTAATATGAATATTAGTATGTATTAGATAGATTGAATATAATAGTAGTAATATATAATAGTGTTATATAATGTTAGATAAAAGTAGGAATAAAATATAGATAAAAATGATAAAATAATAGCAAATAAATAGGGCTTGATATAAGGAGTATTTGGGGCGGCACTTTAGTGCTTTAAAGTGCTAAAGTATTATCAATACAAATTAGTTAAATTTTTTAACTAATAGGAAAAATAAAAAGGTTGAGTTTCCTCAACCTTTGATTTTACACCATCTCTTCCTGCTCATCTACAAAAAAGTAGTCTATCTTATTCCAATCAACTTTCCCATAAGGCATTACAACGTCAGGCTTTTCATTGTTGATTTTTGTCACATATTCAGTGAGTTCCTCTTTGGTTCTGCCATAGCAATAGAAAGCAAGGTAGGTATCATTAGAAGTCTCCCGAGGAGTACCTGCATTATAAACGGTCGGAACTTTAGTCTTGTAGCAAATAGTGTTTGTCATATTGAACAACTCCTTTTCTTATTTTCTATATTAATTATAGCATACTTTTTTCTATTTGTCAATAGGTTTTTGCAATTTTTTTTACTTTCTACCTTTTGCACAAAAATCGATCAGTTATTTGTGCAGTTGGCATATGCTAACCAAATGTTACCAAAGTGTGAACTCTGTGCCAGCGCTAAGTAGCGGATTAGTTAAAATTTTTAACTAATTTAAAAAGAAAAGAAAGACTGGAATCTTTTTCCAGTCTCTTTTTTTTTAGTTAAATCTTTAAACCAAACTTGTGTATAGTCATATCAATGGCGTCAAGTATATCAGCCATTTCAGAATTTGTGACTCTTACAGAAATATCAGAGAGTCCGCCATTCTCGCACTGCTTGCAAAGTCTTACACCACCATAGGCATATTCAAGGGTGAGATTCAAACCATGTACAGTATTGATATTGTCTACCTTAGTTCTGAGGATTTCCTTTGTGATTCTCTTTGTCATATAAATCAATTCCTTTCTTTAGGACTTCCTGTCCTTTACTATATATATTATAACATACTCTTATTTATTTGTCAATAGATTTTTTTAATTTCTACCTTTTGCACAAAAATGCTATTCCATTTTATGCAGTTGGCATATATTAACTGAATATTGCCAAAGTGTGAACACTGCGCCGGCGCAGGGCAGCGCTTTAGTGCTTTAAAGCGCAAAACTATTTTAGTTTTACAAAATGTTAATAATTGTTCACAAAATATTAATTGCAATTGATTCAATTTCATGTTATAATAATATCAGAAACAAGGGAAAGACTCTTGAGGATACCGAAAGGATTTGATACTATGATGAACACTATTGCAAGAGAAGATCTTATAACCCGCGCAGATTTCTATGAGAATGCTGCTATGAATCTGAGTCGCGGCGAGTTCGTCCGTTTCTTCGGTTGCGAGCCGCATGACCCGCTTACTTTCGACTATTCCTTCGATAATGTAGAATGGAATCAGTCACTTGAATTTGCATATCAGGCATATCTTGAAAGTTGATAAAAGTCAAGGTTGAGGAAACTCAACCTTTCACTTTTTACAAGTGTTTCACACTTTAAAGCGCTAAAATGCACCACAAGCAGTATGGCGTTCATATTTTTGTTATATATGTCTAAAACATGAACCTCACGCCGGCGCCCGGCGTGGATAGAAAATGAATGGAATGTTGCTAATGTGTGAACGGCGGCGGCGCGAGTTAGTTAAAAGATTTAATTAAATAGCAAAAGAAAAGGTTGAGAAAACTCAACCTTTGACTTTATACTGGACAATAACTAAATTCAAGGTTATCAATTACATCGTCAAGTTCCTCACCAATTTCTAACAAAAAATCAGTTAAAGCGTTATCCATTGCTTCCGTAAAACTTGGTGCAGTAATCCTATATGATCTTTCAATATATCCATCTCCGTATCCCTCTATATAGCATATACTGATTGAATAAGTCATTTTTATCAACTCCTTATATTCTAACTATTTCATAGCTCTTTGCGCCGTAAATTTTAAGATGGGTTTCTGCAAAAAGTTTCAAATCTACATCTGAATCCGCCTTGAACTGTCTTTTATAGCAGATATTACCTTTTCCGTTGTAGAATAAGATTTTATTCATTTTTATCAACTCCTTTATTGTACTTATATTATACCATATTCAAAGTAAAATGTCAATCGTCAAAACCACCAAATATTTTCTAAAACTTTGTGCAATTTACCAATTGAAAACTTGTCTGATTTGTGCTATAATATATATAGTAAAACAAACAACGACCCTGAACCTAAGGAGATGTTTACTATGACAACCAGAAAAGAATTTTATGAAATGCTCGTTGAAAACTTAACCCATGACGAATTTGTCAATACACTCGGTTGTGAGCCTGCCGATATTCAGGCTTTCGAGTATGATTTCGACACTGACGTTACGTGGAATATGGCTCTTGAGTATGCATATAATGCATACATTGATAATTGAATCCTACAAATCCTTTCGGGGATGGCGGGCGAAATGCCCGCTTTTCTCTTGTATTTAGTTAAAAAATTTAACCAACTGCCGGCGGCCGGCATGGGTTCACACTCTCTTAATATATATCTAAACTATGAACAGTTGCAGGCCGGCACTTTAGCGCTTTAAAGTATTAAAGTATTAAATAAAAAAAAGAGGAACAGATGTTCCTCTTATTATAAGATTAGCCTTTTGCTAATCTTAATCGCGCCATCAAGCGCAAAGATGAAGTAATCCAAAGCAAATCTTGGTCATCTACATCAACCGCCTGATTGTGCCAATCAAGAGCATACTTGTAGATAACTTCTGCATTGGAGAAGTCCTCACCATTGATAGTGATACCAACAAACTTATCAATATTCTTAGCCATAAAAACACGTCCTTTCAAGTCAGGTGAGGTTCCGGTCTCTCCGTCCCTCTCACTATATATATTATACCACAAAGCAGTATATAATGCAATAGGCAAAATACACAAATTTTTATTTCTCAAATTGTACATAGTGCCAATGCCTGGGCGCCTAGCGCCCTGGCGCTCATATTTTAGCGCTTTAAAGCGCAGCCGCGCGAGCCGGCGATTTAGTTAAATCTTTTAACAAAATAGACAAAATGAAAGAGGGCGTTCCCTTACCCTCTTTCGCCGCCGACTACTCCATTACGCGCCGTCCTGGGGGAACAGGCTAAAGGCGCGGGCAAATTGCCTACTCCATTTATTAGGGCTAAACTACACCATTGGTATCGACCTTCTTTCTCGCCCTTACTGTAATTATATTATACCACATCTAAGTCTATTTGTCAATACTCTCTCGCAAATTTAAATGTAAATTGTTTATTAACTCACCGTTGCTAAATCGTGAACGCGGCGCCTAGCGCCCTGGCGCTCATATTTTAGCGCTTTAAAGCGCAGCCGCGCGAGCCGGCGATTGTTCACAGTTTCGACATATGGTATTACTAAACTATGAACACTGGGAGGGACCGAGTTAGCCTATGCTAACTTTAAAACATTAAAGTGGTGTGCTCATATGAATATGCATTCATATGAATATATACTCATGTCTGATTTAGTTAAAATTTTTAATCAATTGGTAAAGCAAAAGGGCTTTACGCCCTTTTGATTAAATTCATCAAAGTTTTTTCATTGGTAAATGTTGCCTTTTCATATTTAATTTGGTAAGCAATTCCATTTACTGTAACGTCACCGTCCTCGGTAAACTTCTTATTATCCTTTTTCCATTCTATACCATTTATTTCAGTATAGAGCTTTTCAAAAATCTCCCCTTTGTTATACTTGCTATTTTCTACCATATCATTAAAGTACTCGGCAGAACAGATTAAAACAGGATTGAACAAAGTGAACATTAATTTCTTAATCTGCTTTGTGGGCTTAAATCTCAATGCCATTCCTGCGCCCCTGCTTGCTCTATCTAACGTGAGCAGAACGTCAAGGTGCTTTTCATCAGTAACCACATAATATACGTTCTTCTCCCACTCAAACCCGAAAACATAGTTGTGAGTATAAGCAAGCCTATTGTACCACTCTATCATAGTCAGCAGAAGATTGATGTTTGTCATATAATCAAGTCCTTTCATTTTTAAGGTTTACCCTTGCTTTCTGATACTATTATAACACATAAAAAGCCGGTTGTCAATAGATTTTTGAAAAGTTTTTCATATTCTCTGTTTTGCACAAAAAAGTTGAATTATTTTGTGCACATTGTCTGTCAACCATTTTCCTTTACAAAGAAAGAGGGCGTGTCAAGTGATCCGCTTGACACGCTTATTTAATGTAAAGTATTTCTACTTTACAAAGGTGTTTGCTATTTAGTTAAAATTTTTAACTAAATCGCCGCCAGCGCTCAGTGTGGTGTTCATAGAATAGACATATGTGACTAAAGTGTGAACGGCGCGCCTCTTGCATGTTCATAGATTAGACATATGTGACTAAAGTGTGAACACATGGAGGGACTCGAGTTAGCCTATGCTAACTCATATCTCGCTTTAACGCTTTAAAGTGTTAGTACTTTACCATGAGTAAGTGGCTTTGTCCGGGCACGACTGGGCATGACCGGGCGAGCTGGGCTTTATCGTGCCCGGGCAAGCTGGGTTTGCCTGGAGAGCTAGAGGGCTCCTAGAGAGCTAGAGCTGAGCTAGAAAGCTAGGCTAGAAAGCTAGTGTTTAATTCACTACCTCGGCGCCGTGACCCTCACGACGCCCTTAATCTATATCTCTAATCCCATTTACTCAATTGAACAAAATTGTGAGTATCCTTGCAGAATGGACAATACAAATTCTTCAAATGTTCCTTAGAAGTCATACGACTTGACTTCTTATATGCAGTAGCAACATAACCACAAGTTGGACATTTAAAACGACGTTCAGTAGTTGTCTTTTTCATTATTCGTTCACCTCACTTGCATAATCAGTCAGAATAATAATTATATTCCAATCAGAATACTGTTTATAATTCCTATCACTAACATGATTTTTAGTTGCTATATCTATAAAACTTATAGCAAACCACATGATAAACATAATAGCAATAGTCAACAGAAAATACCCAATCTTTTTAATTCCGTTCATTTGGAACACTCCCTTTCTCTTTACTATAATAATTATAACAAAATTTTATAAAAAAGTCAATGAATAAATTGTAAATAATTATTAAAGATTTTATTACCATGCACCGGCGCAGCGAAGCATTTGGTTAAAAAATTTAATTAATTAATAAAAAGAAAATTAAAGCGGACACTTACGTCCGCCTTAAATTATTCTGCATAACAAACCATGTGCTTAAATCTACAGTATTCGTCTCTTTCGTTGCTCTTCCTAATAAAGAGGTGTTCAGTTTTGCCAAAACATGAAGTTACCTGACCGTGCACGTGAACAACACTCATAACATTTGACGGAGTAACGTCAAACTTTTCTGCGAGAACATAAACGGACTGCTGACCATTTACCTTAATGTATTTCATTAACTTATTATACAGAACATATCCATAATCTTTTGTTTTGTATTCAATCTTTTCATCATCTCTAAGTGAAACGCAAAATCTTGCAATCTGCTGAGAAGTTGCATTGAAATATTTTGCAATATTAGCAATATCTTCTGTTCTGACAAAACCGTTATACTTTTCAAGTATATAATTAAGAATCTCATTCTTTCTTGCATTCAACTTCATTTTATCAAGTCTTCTCTGTGATACACTAATACTCGTTGTACCCTCTGCTTTAAGAAGATTTGCAAACTCGTCTACAGTAATGTTAATTCTCTTTCCCATAATGTACCTCTTTCTACCACTTTTGTGGATTTGACTTTTTTATTCGTGGGGTTCTTTCCCCCTTACCTTGCAATATTATTATACCACACCCACCAATAAAAATCAATAAGAAAATCCAAATAATTTTTAAAAGAATTATGAACGACTTCCAAAAAATACCAACCTCATTCCAACCCCTAACGCAAAATAATATGACCCCATTGTTAAATAAATATGACCCCTTTGTAAACAGCGGCCCGGCATAAATCAATCCGCTTTAAAGCATTAAAGTGACCCCTTTAAAAAAAAACAAGGGGAAATTAATACCCCTTGTTATCCAGTTAAGTAAACGTAACCGCCAGTTATTATCCCCGTACTTCAAACGCCACTTAACCCTTAAATTATGAAACTTTCTCATTTGTTTTCACTCTCCTCAAACATCTCATAATCTACATATTCTGTACCACAATATGGACAAGTATTATCTTCCGCAAGATTTGCAAATTCTGTGCCGCACTCGGTACAAAGATAATACTCACCGTCAAAAATTATCAGAGGTTCCATTATACTTCTTTCCTTTCTTTTACTACACACGCAGATATACAGCGCGGATTTTGCTTTATCTTATGCATTTGACTAAATGCTATTTCCTTATTAGTATTAGAATAGTATCGAATCACTTTTATAGAAGTGCCAACCTTAAAACGAATGATTACAGAATAGAACTTCTTCTTCATTTTATCACTTCCTTAATGCCTTTTTCTTGTCCATTAAATACCAAATAGCAGATTGAATTTTTTCTGCTTTTTCACTATCAGTCGTATGATACATACAAACCGTAAGAAACTGAATTAGAATGTCAAACTCTTCTTGAATCTTAAACTCATATGCTGAAATTATCAGTCTTGCTAACTGTCTTTCTGTCATTCTTATCAACCCCTTTACTGTAATTATATTATATCATATAATCACAAAAAAGTCAATGAATATTTTGTAAACAATTTGTTAACTTGCACCGGGCGACACGTCGCCCTTTAAAGTGCTAAAGCGCAAAAAGCAAAAGAAAAGGGCGCGTAGTGCGCCCTTAGTTGATTTTACTCAACCTCGGCGGAGGGCTTGGTATAACCCTTCACCGTGTCCTTCTTCTTGCCCGTGGGCGTGAACTCACTGACAATGATACCATTCATCTTGGACAGCAGACCAGTCGCCTTCTGTGTAGAACTCAGACCGAAAAGGTCGGCAATTTCCTTTGCAGTATAAGTCTTGTCGAACTCCATACCGTCAAAAATCTCGGCTCTCTTTGCGGCAGTTTCCTGCGCACTCTTGGAAGTGCCGTTCTTGCGGTTCTCATTGGCAGTGTCGAGTGCCTTGATACGACCCTTAGCGAACTCAATCGCAGAATCGGTAAAAGTACCGTCCTCGTTGAGAACCTTGATGATTGCGCCGTCCTTAGTGGTCGCAGAACCATTGATGATAGCAGTGAAGAACTCTCTCTGTGTCATAGTGTACCTCTTTCTCTGTTTTTAGGAGTTTGTCAGCTCTCTCTAATTTTGTTTTAGGGGCTTTCCCCTTACCTTATGTATTAATTATACCATACTTTCTCTTGTTTGTCAATTAAGTTTCTTTTAAAACTTTTTGAACTTTTTGTTAAGAGATTTTTGGTAAATACGCCCACCGAGAATCGAACTCGGATTGATAGATTAAAAGTCTACTATTCTACCTTTAAATTATAGGCGCATTGGAGAGGTTTTCTATTTTTCTCTCTCTCTCGCTATATATATATTATAGCAGATTTTTAGAAAAAAGTCTATAGATTGATTATTAATTTTATATATTTTTTACGTGAATTAGTTAAAATATTTAACTGAACCGCCAGTGGCCGGCGCATCGTTCACATCTTGTTAATAAAAAAGAGGGGCACTACCCCTCTTTAATATCCAGTATCAATTTCAGTGCCGTCCTCTGTGACTTCATAGACATGGTATTCATCATAATCAGTATGCGCAATAGGGCGGTGCATATCACTGTCAAATTCATCGTATGCTTTATTAAATGCCTCCTCTTCGTCCTCTGCTTCTACAGAATAGGAATAACTTTGAATAAAATTTACGTAGTACTGTGCCATTTTTATATACCTCTTTTCTTAAATTTTATTATTGTCTTTTTGAATTTATATACATTCATACCATGCTTATCTACTGCCTTTTTTATTTGATTTTCCTCAACTAAAGCCGTACAAATAGAAGTCACTTTATAAAAATTTCCGTTTACTTCTGAGGCAATTTCTCTTATAGAAAAATATTCCTTTTTATTTCTTGCCAAAAAATCCATAATTTCTTTTGCAATTTCTTTGTTTTCAATATTCATATTACTACCTCTTTTCCTCTTTAAATTCTTCTTCTTGTGTATAACAACAAACTTGCCGCTCACCTAAATACCCCTTGAAAAATTTTTCATTGTTACAAAATTCATTTGTCATTTCATCTATACATTCTTTTATCTCTTCTTCCTCATAATAATAATGCTTACCGTGGTCTTTAAGTATATCAGTCATAAATTCAAGTGCTTCTTTTCTATCAGTAAAAACTATAGGTTCATCATGACTATCAGACATTATATAAATTGTTTTCTTCATAGTATCAATCCTTTCTACTTTATAAGGTTCTCTTTTACTGTAATTATATTATATCATATTCAAGAGTAAAAGTCAATGAATATTCTGTAAATTATCTATTAATACTCCACGCCGCCCTGCCATATTTTACCAGAAATACCATTTTTTAGTAGGGCGGCACTTTGTGACGGAACTATGAACATATGCGATGCCACCGTCGCAAGTGTTCACATTTGGTTCATAAAAAAAAGAGGGCATTGCCCTCTTTATATAAACTCCTGCCAATCGCCTATATATACGCTTTTTTCACCGCCAATTTCTCTTATCTCACAATCTGCGGGAACTGCCCAGAGACAATCATCATCACAGCACGTTACAGTTACTTCCATATCATCGTCACACTCTTCTAAAAAGTCCTTTAATTCTTTTACTGTCATACTAAATCACTCCTTTAATTCAGTTTCAAATAAAATATAATCTCCTACTTGTCCTGTTTCTTCCAAAAATTTTTTATCTTTTTCAATGATACAGCATAATTGGTCTAAACCATCTTCATATTCATCTTCATAATAAAGATACTCAATATTTTCGTAAGCATTTAAAGCACTTTCTTTTGTTAAAAATACTCCATAACACTCATGAAAAATATCTCCCTGTTCATAATCATCGTTTCCCTCATATAAAACGTATACTTTCATATTAAATTACTCCTATCAAAAATTTAATTACATAATAAGTATTCATACCGCCTAATGCCCCATTAATCAAAATCGCATTAAAGTTCTTTTCCTTTATACCGTCTATTAAACCGACAATACAAGTATAAAGAAAAACGAAACTTCCGACAGGAGACCCTGCGACAGTTAAACACGCGCCAAGGATAAGTACCCAAGCATTGATAGCAACTAACTTCTCTAACATTGTCTCACGTCCTTTCTTTAATACTATTATATCATATAGAAAACCAAATGTCAATGAATAAATTGTAAATTATTTGTTAACTCGCGCCGGCACGAGGTATGAACAAAATATTAACACTTACGATGCCACCGTCGTGGTTGTTCATATTTTAGAAACATAAAATAAGGCGGAGTTCATTCTCCGCCATTAATTATTATTTAGTTATTAAATTCATAGTAATGCAATTCAATAATTTTAGGATTTTTCCACCACCCTAATTTTTGAATTTCAGCATTCCAATCCTTTTTATCAAAATGCACATAAACAGTCACGCCGCTATATGATGAATATCCAATATGAACTATCTTTTTATTCTTAAAACTACTATCTTGATTAAAGCGGGAATTTATTAAATTCACTCTTGTATAGCCGTGTTCTATTTCACCATGATGAACTCCATGTGTAATATCAACACGAGAATCTGCACAACAATCAAATTTAGTTATAATATTTTTATCTATCAATTCATTTACTATTATGGTTTCTCCTTTTTCTATTCTTTTTTTAATTTCATGGACAGAACATTCAATTGCATTATCAAAAACTTTTCCATCAAAAGATTCAAATTTTTCTACCATAACTTTAATTTTTTTCATAACATCAAAACCTTTCTGTTTTATAGAGTTTTCTCTCTTTCTTTAATATTATTATAGCATATAAATACTCAATTGTCAATGAATATTTTGAAACAAATTGCGAAATTGTTATGAACATCTGCGACGCCACCGTCGTGGTTATTCATAAAATATTAAAGCGGGCGCAATGCCCGCTTATCATCACCAAAAAATATGGAGTAAAAATTCTTCTGGAATATTTTTCTTCTTAATTTCATCTACTACACAATTGAGTATATTGACTGTACCATAATCTCCTTCCTCTACTGCCGTATCAATTGTCTCATAAATCATATCCAAGTCCCATATTTTATAACTGTTATTCGCCTGAAATTCTGCAAAGATAGACCATAAAAGTCTTGGTCCCTCAAACGAGTCAAGATTAGAAATAATCTCTCTATACCTTTCATTATCCATGAAAAACCTTTCAAAATATTCCATTTCAATAACCTTATACTCTTTGTATTCAATCATAATATCAATCCTTTCAAATCTTTAAGATATTCTCTATATCTTTTACTGTAATTATATTATACCATATTCTAAGTCGTCTGTCAATGAACAAATTGTAAACTTTATTTTAATTTATTGAGTAGTTAATTAAAGTTTTGTCCGTCCATTTAGTATGTGTAACTGTTTTTGTTACTTCAATTTCATTGTTAATTTCAATATCGTTATACAGATTAACATTAATAGTAAAAGTCTGTTCGCCGTCCTCTGTATCTATTACTACATAATATTTTCTAATATTTGTTTTACCACTGCGAACACATCTTGTATACTTATCCGTAACAGTTACATATACTGTGGCGTACTTAGATTCACCGAACATAAAATCAAGAGTGAAAAACGATAAAAGACCGATTAAAGCAATTGAAAATATAAGAAGTACAAAAAACTTTATTATATCCTTTACATTTGATTTTGTCATTTTTTTCTCTCCTTTTTATTATACTAAACGATAAGACCATTCAATATCATCAATTACATCATCAAGTTCTTCACCAAGTTCTGCGAGAAATTGCGTTAAAGCACTGTCTAAAATGTCTGTGAGATTTTCCCCTGAAATACGATAATCTCTTTCAAAATAACCGTCACCGTATCCCTCAATATATGTAATTGTAATTGCATATGTCATATTAAACACAACCTTTCTTTACTGTAATTATATTATACCATATTCTAACTCAATTGTCAATGAATATTTTGTAAATATTTTGCGAGATTGTTATGAACATCTGCGACGCCGCCGTCGTAACTGTTCATAAAAAGTTAAAACGGGCATAATGCCCGCTTTACATTTATACTTCTGTTTCTCCTATCTTTTCCTGAAAATTTATATAATAATCAAGTATCATTTCATATTTTTCAATAACCTCTTCCAGTGTATATAACACTAAATCATCAAAAATGAAAATATTATCGACAGAATTTTCATCACTAACATCAAACTGATAAAACTCAACATCATCAAGTCCCGCTGATTCATTGTACAGATAAAGTAAAAAACGTTCCTTATCATCATCAGTGCAGTCTGCAAATTTAAAAGGACGTTCCTCTAAAACTACCTCTTCATAAAAAGTATCAAAGTCAAGTCCATTTTCTACCTCTACCCACTTGTTTTCCTTGTTAAATAACATTATTTTCATGGTATCAATTCCTTTCTGTTTTATAGAGTTTTCTCTCTTTTCTTTAATACTATTATATCACACATAAGCCGTTTTGTCAATGAATAAATTGTAAACTATTTATTAATACTTTTTGCCGCCCTACCACATTCTGTCAGGAATACCAATTTTTGGTAGGGCGGCGCTTTGTAACTAAATTGTGAACATATACGATGGCAACGTCGTAAACATTTACAATTTAAATTCAAATTGTTTACATTTTATTCATTGACTTCTGCTCAGATATATGCTATAATATAATTACAGTAAGGGAGAAAAAACTCCACGAACTGAAAAAATCAAATCCCTATAAGGGTAGAAAGAGGTATTATTATGAAGATGAACAGAGAGTATTTTAACAAGTTAGCAGACATTATGTTTAATGGTGACGATGAGGTTGACGTTCCCGAAAGTTTTCGTAAAGCAGTCATGCATGGCGTTATTAAGGGAGAGATAAAAAAGGTAGCAGAGGAACTTTATCCTAATCATAAGCTTCCCAGTATTAGTGCTTCAACCACAATTGCAAAGAAACTGGGAAGAAATGCTAATCAGGTAGCTTATTATCTTAGTGAGTTAATACATGAAGATGAAATTTTTAATTGGGAATGGGAGCCTACTAATACTAAGTCTGCAAAGGTTAATGATTTACTTAACAAGACTTTTTCTGAAAAAAATGTTCAGTACATGGACGTTTATACACTCGCAGAGCTTTTTGATATGACTGTAAATTCTATCATTGCTTGTGTAAGTAATGCCAATAGTCGTTGTGAAAAGTATTTTATAGAAACTCTGGATTGCTACGATGAAAGAGGTAGACGTATGATTTATGTAAAACATTATAAGAACAGATAATCTAAAGTGGGCGCAAATGCCCGCTTTCTTTTATCCTAATTATTAACAAAATGTTACAAAATGCCGGCGCGCCATAATAGAAAATTCATAAAATAAATACAATTTATTGATGATTCTAAAGGTGAGATATGGTATAATATAATTACAGTAAAGGGCAAAACCTAAAGGAAGGAATTGATATTATGGACTATGTAAAAATTGACGTATATATGGAGCAGATTAATTTTGATTATACCAATCTGTTTAAGATAAGAAGGCACAGAAGCTTTTCAAGTATGGAACTTCTTTATGCTCATCTTCTTTCATCGTGTATCTCAGTTGTTGAAATGGACACAACTAAGATTGAAGATGAAACGAATAAACTTAAAGAGAAATTAAAGAATAGAGCAATAGAAATTTTACAGCATAGATTTAAAGATTTTGAGCTTAAAGATATTGATTTTAATATAACTTTAAAACAAGCAAGTGAACAAACTGCTGAATGGTGTGTCAAAAATTTAACTATTCCGCAGTTAGTTAATATGGGTATATCAATAGTAAATGGCGAAGATTAAGGAGGAATTTGTTATGATGTCAACTGGAATAATTAGAAGAGTAGACGATTTGGGGCGAGTTGTAATACCAGGAGAGATTCGCCGCTCAATGGGAATAAGAGAGGGCGAGCCACTCGAAATTTATACTGACCCTGAAACAAATTCGGTGGTATTTAGAAAGCACATAAAAGTTAGTTTTTCGGAGGCTCTTTCAAATCTTATTGAAGATTATGAAATTGATGAGCAAGCGAAAAATATCATTTCTGAAATTGCCAAAATTTTAATAAAGGAAGATGAGGGGTAATACCCCTCATTTTATTGCTAATTTATGAACACTCGCGACGCCGCCGTCGTAAAGATTCACACCCCTATAAAATAAAATTTACAATTTATTCATTGACTTTTATTTCAAAATATGTTATAATAAATATAGAAAATAAGACAGATGATAAAGTCTTAAAAACATAGAAAGAGGTATTATTATGATGTATGAAGTAACTTTTAAACTCCCTGAAAATGCAACTTTTACGACTAAGGTTATGGCAAAAGACAAGGATACGGCAGAAGACATTGCTATTGAGGCATTGATGAATAATATTACTACTACTGAAATCAAAGCGCAGAAAATTGACGGCAACGCTATCCTCGATTGGGTAACGGATAATATGCCTAATACAAGCGAAATCCTTTTCCGTACTGATGATACCGCTATAATTTTTAGCACATACAACAAAGCACAGATGACAGATTTGGCTAATCGTCTTTATTCTGCTTTTGAAGATTTTGCAAAAGATAATTACGATGAAGATTGCAACACCGCGGAAGGCTTGTTTAATTTCTGCATAACAAAAGAAGCGCCTGATTTTGGTGATGTTTGCTCTATCTATTATAAAGACGATTTTGACGGTAATTTTATCTTTGCATTTTAAAAGGAGTGATATAAAATGTTCATTCTCGGTTATATTCACGGTATAGTTAGTAAACTTTACTTTTGCAATTCGCCGCCCTTTGAAATGATAGTACAATATCTAATTTTAAAAGGAGTGATGTAAATGGTAACATTTTGTAAGCGTGACGGCAAGCGAATAAAGATTACCAAAAAGCAATTCAGAAATTATTTCCTCAAACTCAAAGCATTTAATGATGCTAAAAAGGAAATGAAAATAATTGAAGAATCCATACAAATGGAAAATAAGGGAGAGTAATCTTCCTTATTTTATTAATAAAATGTTACCGCACCGGCGCAGAGTGCCGTGAAGTTAATGCTTAGGTAAAGTAAAGTTTACAATTTATTCATTGACAAACAAAAGAAAGTATGATATAATAGAATTATAGAAAGGAAGTTGATATTATGAAATGGAATTTTCTTGGAGTTGAGCCTGATTTTGATTATTTCAAGCCTATTGACTTTTGCGGCGACTGGCTTAATGTTATCATGAATCTTTCTGAGAAAAGTAAAAGAGAGGAGTTAAAAACATACGATACTCCATTTAAAGTCACTATTAGTGTTATAATTGTAATACTAATTATATTTATTTCTATCATTTTCTCCATTATCGCAATGATAATATATTATGGTACTTTTCCTATAAGATTTTTAGTAGATATTATTTGTGCATTATATGCAAAATTCTCAGAGATTTTTTATTAACAATGTCAATTGACAAATGCCCGCTAATATGATATAATAATATATAGAAAGAGAGGTAATAACTATGAGTGAATTTTTCAGATTAGTAGACTGGTATAACGGTTATGAAGATGAGGTATGCGTATCTAACTCTGCGGAGCGTATAATCCATGAGTATGACAAAAGAGTAGAGGACACGGACGGCGAATGTAACCTTACTATCTATGATGACCAAGGAACAGAGTTACATCTATTTAAAGATGTGCGGGAGTAATCTCGCATTTTTTTTCTATAGCATATAGCCAAAGTATTATTAAATTATGAACAGCGCGCCGGCAGAGGTTAGCATATGCCAACCGCACAGAAAGTTCAGAAAACTTTGTGCAATTTACCTATTGCAATTCTTTTTAAAATATGCTATAATATATATAGAAAAATAGAAAGGACTTGATATAATGAACAAAATCATCAACTTTGACCTTGACGGCACAATTGCTGACCTCTACGGTGTGACTAACTGGCTTGATTATCTTGAAAGAAGTGACCCTTATCCTTATGCAACCGCTAAACCCCTTGTCAATATGTCTGCACTTGCAAAAGTATTAAACAAGCTCCGCCGCGAGGGGTGGACAGTTAATATAATATCATGGCTGTCAAAAACTTCCACCCCTGAATATGACAAAGCGGTTACAACTGCTAAAAAGAAGTGGTTAGGCAAACATTTGAAAAGTGTCAAGTTTGATAATATTTACATAGTGCCTTATGGTACACCTAAGTACACATTATCAAGTGGCATACTTTTTGATGATGAAATAGGAAACCGCACCACATGGCAGGGGAAGGCGTATGACGTTGATAATATAATAGGTGTACTTCGTACACTTTAAGTAAAGGAGAGATAATATGAAATTTACTGTTGAACTTTCTGCATTTGCAAGTTATGACGGACTTGAATATGACCATGAGCCAACCGCAGAGGAATTAGATGAATTTATTGACTTATTCATAAACGGTATACAAGATGGTTATTTTGATGTTGATATTCTTTGTTATGAGGAGGACGAGTAATCGTTCTCTTTTTATTAATTAGTTAAAAATTTTAATTATGTCCAGTTTACGAACACTGCGACGGTGCGCGTCGCACAGTTCATAGTCCTGCCGCGCTTCGTTCACAAACTTTTTACAATTAAATTTTCTAAACCTATTGACAAATCAAAGTATATGTGCTATAATATATATAGTAAAGGGGATAACCCAAAGAAAGGAAATGATACCATGAAGAAGTCTCAGTACAAAAAGACTACAATTCATGTAGCACAGGCTTATACTTATATGAAGCCTTTTAAGAGGTACGCACATAAGACCACACGGCAGAGTTTAAAGAAATTTGATAAGGAGTGATAATATGACATTTAAGGAAATCATGCAGAACATCATTTGTTGGACTGAAACTACTGAATGGATAGCAGATAACATTAGTTATCTATTCTGTAGTAGGGTAGGAAAAATCAAAGATGAATACTACTCAGAATATCGAGAAAGAGGTAGCAATATAGGAATTATTCGACCAAATTTCTTTTTCAGAACTTATATGTTTAAGCCAAAAGATAAAGATTATTCTTATCCAATATATCGTGGTTATGTAGAAAAGTTAAACTAACTCAAAGCGGGCGTTAAGTCCGCTTTTCTATTGTTATTAAATTGTGAACATCGCGGCGCGGCACTGTCGCACCATTCATACTTTCGTCACATTTGCCGCAGGCGGCGTGAAATGTATCCTAACAAATTCATAAAAAGTTTACTTGACAAATTAGTATATGTGTGCTATAATAGAATCATAGAAAGGAAGGTGTTACTATGAATTGGTACACATTAAAAGCAGAGTTTAACGAAAAATTTCCTAACTGGACAATAAAAATTGACCCGCCTTGTATTTCTAATACTCGCTATACTCATTACTACTATGAAGTTCTTGCGAACGTATTAGGTAAGAAAAATTCTTACAAGGGTTATATTGATATTGACGAAGACCACAAACTCATCGTACTTCACAGATAAAAGTTTGTGCAAAATGCCAATTGACAATTAACCTAAAATGTAGTATAATAGTATACAGAAAGAGAGGTAATGCACATGGCAAAATTCGATATTTCCAACATTACAAAATCAACCGAGGTCGGCGCGTATCTGAAAAAATCAATTTCAGAAATCTGCTATAATGCACTTGCCGCAGAATTAGGCGAAGAATTTGTTCGTTTACTTGAATTTGAAATTGTTGCAAGTCCCGATGATGATACTGATGTAACTATCAAAAAGAATGCAGTTATTGCAGAGTGTGCAGATACAATCGACAAGGACGGCTTTCCCGTGGGAATACTTGCGGAAATTAATGTCACTATCAAAAAGTGGAATCCAACTTATTCCAAAAAGGATAATATTTCTCATTCTGCCGTCACTCTTGCTGATGTAGATATTGGCATTGAAAATGCCGCCGAAGTTGAGAAGGCAAAAGCAGAAAAGAAGGAACGTGAAAAGCAAGCAAAGGAAAAGAAAATTGCCGCAGATAAGGCAAGGAGAGAGAAAAAGGCGAAGGGGAGTTAATAATATGAAGTGTAAAATTTGTAAAAATAAAACCACTTGGGACGAAAGTTTTGGCAGAGAAAATTATATAGTTTGTCCTAATTGTTTAATTAGGTTAGCAAATAGTGTAGATAGATGTGACAGTGAAGACGGACGGGATATCGCACTAAATATGATTTTTGAAATAAGTAAAATTAAAAAGGAAGCGAAAGGGGAGTAATCCCCTTTTGCTTTTATGAATTAGTTAAAAGTTTTAATTATTGCCAAACTATGAATGCTGCCCGGCGCAGTGTCGCGCTTTCGCACGTTAAAGCGTTAAACTGCCCATGCAAAGATCACTCTATTTTCACCGAAACTTTGTGCAAAATGACTATTGACATTTACTCTTTACTATGCTATAATATTAGTACAAGGAACGGACAGACAGCCAACAAAGTTGACAAATCACAGCCGTTTCAGAAAGAGAGGTTAATAATTGAAAAAGTTTATTGTGCTTGACACAGAAGGGTATTCGACTTGTAGACCATATAATATAGGTTTTTTAGTCGGTGATAAATCGGGAAAAACCTATGAGGAACGCAATTATGCAATTATGCCTGCGCTCTATGATAATATGGAATACAAGTACGAAAAAAAGGACGTTAAGGGCTTGCAGATAGCGCATGAAATGTTGCATCGTAACGGCAAGGAAATTATGTACAATGAGAACGAAAAGTACACAATTGTGCATGATGTCAACAAGATTTTCCATGACCTTATTGAAATAATCACCCGATACAAAATCAAGCGACTTTGGGCATATAATTGCACCTTTGACGAAAGTGAAATGTATCTGTTGTTTGGTTATGATAATATGGAGATTTTGAAAAATCTTGTGACTTTTTGCGATATTATCCCCGCTATTCTTTATACCAAACTTTTATCAAATGAGTATGTGGAGTTTTGTAAGAAAAATAATTATCTAACAGAAAAAGGTAATATTCGCACTAAAGCAGAAACCGTTTACCGTTATCTGACAGGAAACTTGACTTTTGTTGAGGAACACACCGCACTTTCAGATTGTTACATTGAGTTTCAGATTCTTTTATCTGCAATGGCAGAAACCAAAAATCCAAAAAGACAGCCTTGCCAAGCATGGAGGGTTCTGCAAAAATTTTGTGAAAGCGAAAATATTTATATCCCTGCACTTGACAAAAGTTAAATGAAGTGCGCTCTCGGGCGCACTTTTCTTTTTCTAAGTTCACATGAACTTGTGCCGTCTTTAGTACATATCGAACAAATGTTCGGGCGCTGGCACTATGTATAAATTATAACCTAACTATTAATAAAACATGAACAGTGTCCGGGCGGTGCGGCGGATCAGCGCTTTAAACCCCTAAAGTCAACCGTAACCAAATTGTAATAATTTGTAATCAAAATGTCATTGACTTTTTTCTGAAAATGGTGTATAATATATATGTAAGGTTGAGGGAGACAAGGCGACCTAAGCACTAAGACCGCGGATTTGTGTGATAAACGGTGAAGCACTCCCAAAACTTACAAAATTTTCTTTCATAAAAAGTTCATAAAATCTTTTCAGAAAGTTAATTGACTTTCTTAAAGATATGTGATATAATAAGTATAGAGAAAAGGGAAAAGCCCTTAACTCAAACCGATTGAGAGCCGAACTCATAAAAACGGAGAAAGAGGTAAATTATGGCAAACACTAAGTACACTTCCCGCGATTTCTACAATGACGTAATTGAGGGTCGTATCACCGACACCGTTATCAACTACGCCAAGTCCGCTATCAAGAAGATGGACGAAAAGAACAATGCCCGCAAGGGGTCGCTGACCGAGTCGCAGAAGGCAAACGCGCAGACTAAGGACTCTATCCTTGCCGCTATTCAGGCAGAGCCGAACAAGCGTTTTACCGCTAAGGTAATCGCCGATATGTTCGATATGTCCTCTACTCAGCGTGCGACTGCACTGCTTATGCAGATGGTCAAGGACGAACTTGTCAAGGTCGAGGACTTTACTCCTTCTGGGAAGAAGAAGGATATGGTCAAGGGGTACTTTGTAGAGGGTTAACCCCTCTACTCCCACCCCTTGAGCGTAAAGTAAAAATAGTTGATAAAGTGCGAGGGCAATAGTCCTCGCATTTGTTTTCTTTATCTCTTTAGCCCTTTAAAGCGCGGCGCCCCATGCACCGGCATAGCATTCACATTTTAGTAACATTCGGTTAGTATATACTAACTGCACAAAAATATTCTTAAACTTTGTGCATTTTGCCTCTTGATTTTTCCCCTATTCTATGTTATAATATAGTTAAAGTAAAGGAGTTGATACTATGAAATTCTTAAAAGCAATCGCCGTTATCTTCTGCATAGTTGTTCTGTTTATGCCCGATGGCGTGTCTAATGCAATATGGAATATTTTTCAGTATATTTTTGCAATTATCGCTTTAATAATTTATCTGCCTACTATTGGCAAGAGAAAGTGAGGTATAACTGAGTGAGAACATTTGCTCTCACTTTTTTTATTAATTAGTTAAAATTTTTAACATTAGCGACCGGCCATCCTTTCATAATTTAGTCATATATTAGCAAAGTATGAACATGTGCAGGACCTATCCGGGCGCCGCGCTAAAGTATTAAAATGGTAATATGCTAACGCTTTAAAGTGCTAAAATTTCATGCTTTAAAGTGCTAAAATTTCATACTTTAAAGTGCTAAAATTTCATACTTTAAAGTGCTAAATTGGTACTCGATAGACAAGATACGCACATTTCAAGGCAAGATCTGCGAGTTCTGTGCGAGGATGCAGATGCAGGCGGCAGCTAAGTAGGGGTAAGAAGTTGGGATAAGCTGCATCTGGATAAGCTAGAATAAGCTGGGTTAGGGTTAAGCTGCGAACTCCCCTAAGCTGCGACTCCTGTGTACTACTGCCGCGGCAGCTGCTTCTGGCTAAGCTAGGCTAGCTATTGCACTGTACTAAGCTGCGCCGGCGTGGAGTAGGAGTATGGAGTATACAGCTGCATTTTATGTCAATTATTTGACAATTTTATAAAAAAATAAGCTGCAATGTCAAATAATTGACAAAGTAGCTCAAAAATTATAAAATTCAGTAAGAAAAATTGAAAAGAATTACTAATACTAAGAAAAAACCGACAAAATCTCATCTAAAAACCGACAAAATCTCACTTAGAACTATTATTTATTAAATTTTATCCCACTCTCATCTCCATAAAACTCTTCTTTTATTTCAATATCTTGTCTAATTCCATCAAAAAATTCTTGCATATCTTCATCATTATCATAAGAATCTTCCATTTTTAACATCTTTTTAGATGGTTTATTGTCAATCCATTTAATCTAATATGAATAATAAGTACGTCCATTATTTAATTCGTGCGGCACTTCTTTTAAACCTAAAAGACCCAAATTCTAAAATAAAGATAACATAATATAGATACCACGCATATGTGCTTTCGTTTTCTAACCAAAGAACAAGGTACATAAAGAAGATAAAGTAAATTCAGCTTCTTCTCCACATATATTATAATATCTAGCTAAAACACTATATAAACTTGGCATTATGCCGCCACACTCCTTGTCAAACTATTTACTGTACTTAACTAATAATTTAATTAAATTAATATCAAGGGCGGCATAATCTATCCCATAATAAATCTAATAAGACCTAGTCTTTTCATTTTCTGCAATATAATTATTTTTAATCAATGCAGCAATGGCGCGGCGCCAAGTATTATCTGATATACCTATAATCTCTATTGCATCCTTTATCTTGAAGCTGTTCTTATAAACGAAATAGTGTGCTTCATTAGGATTCCATTTACTAATAGATAATAAATAAGCATAAACTAAATACTACTTTTCTGTAAGCGGACCTTTCTAATGTTTCTCATATGGTATTGTTTTATAATATCTTTCTGATACTGCCATAGTACCACCTCCTATTAATAAGTAGAAAATCCGAACTAAGTCTCTAAGTTGTCGGATATGTATATACAGATGTTAGTTGATGGATAAAACCGACGAAATCTCACTTAGAAACCGACGAATTGTTACCTAAAAACCGACGAAACGTGACTTAAAAACCGATAAAATCTCACCTAAAAACCGACAAAATCTCACTATTTATATATTACTTTTTCCCAAAAAGTAATCAAAAAAGGTTTCGCGCTGCGCGCTCATGTTTCCTAAAAAATCCTACCCCTTATCAAAAAGCAACCAACCCCTCTTAAAAAAAAAGAGTGTCAAATAATTGACACCCCTTAATAAAACTAGCCCCTATTAAAAAATGAACCGACCCCTTATTGATAATTGTTTAAAGAATTTATTGACCCCGTTATTTGACTAACTAATTAATTGACTAACTAATTAATTGACTAACTAATTAATTGACTAACTAATTAATTGACTAACTAATTAATTGACTAACTAATTAATTGACTAACTAATTAATTGACATATGCGCGGTTGGGCTGGTGTATATTTTCTATCATTGGCATACATTTTCACTTATTAACATACATTTTCACTTATTAGCACTTATTTTCACTTACTAATACAAATTTTCAAAATAACCCCAAGTAACAATAAAGTAAAATTTAGTAGAACAAAGCCCCTATATTAAGGACCTAGGGAAAGCGAGCTAAGGTAGGAAAATTGAAGCCCACAAACTCAAAGTCATGGGACACTTCATATTTGCACTTCACAGCGGTACTTTGTATTAATATTTAGTACGACCCTTAGTACACACCTTTAGTACTATTTCTACTTCTACTACTTCTTCTACTACTTCTTCTACTACTACTTCTATTTCTACTCTATTCCCTTACTCTATTCTCCTACTCTATTCTTCTTTGTTTTTCCTCTGCCTCTCACGCCGGCCTACCCTATTCATTTTACTTCTATTTCTTACTCCTATTCTACTCCTATTCTACTCCTATTCTACTACTATTCTACTACTATTCTACCACTTCCCTTATCCACTATACTCTATACTTATTCTTATCTATTCTTTTATTTGTCTTATATCCCATTTCTTTTCTTTACTTATTTTATTTATTGTACTATTCTAACTATCCCCTCTTAATAGATCATCTATTATTCTACTTAATCGTTCCTATACATTCTTTGTTTTACTTTTTACCAAATAATTCTCATACTGCAATACTACAATACCCCTTTTAGGCTCTGTAATACTTAATACATATTCCTTCTTTTCTCTTTTTAATCTATTATATTTATATCTTTCATTTTCCCAGTTCTTAACTACTTTCATATTTACCTCCTATAATACTTAATAAAAGATTATTTCCCATAGTCAATTTTAAATACTCCACAAAAATTTTTTCTCTAAATTTTCTCATGCGGATAAAGAAATAAGAGAGTTATTACAACTCTCCTATCTCTTTTTCAATTTTTTCATAAACTTCTAGATAAAGGTCTAATGGGAAACTTGACACGAAATAACCTTCTTCTCTATGTTGTGCCGCCCAAGCAAAAGCCTCTTGGTCATATTTACAATGCTCAATTTCTTCTAACCTATCACAAGATAACTTATGAAGATAAATACTGCCTTCTGTATTCCAAGGGCGGCGATAAATAATAGAATTGGTTACATTAATAACTAATGCCATTAAAGCATATGTTGCTACTACCTCTGCAAAATCGTCCCAAGGGCGGTGTAGAGTATAAAGCTAATATCTTTTCCAATATAAATATGAGGCTTCAATAAAACTTTTATACTACATTACTTCATTAGTAATCATACTATAAACTTTCTTTTTATCTACCTCACTCCACGGTATAGATTCGTCTTTCCTATCTGAAGTGCCGGCCTTGGGCCATCCAGTAAGTTCTGCAAAAGTAGAATAAGGACGATGGGAAACATGGTCTGGTCCGTGAGAAATAATTAATGGTTTATCGCCCCTCTAACTTATCCAGTTATCACATACAGAGCGTGAAGAAGCATTGACGTCATAGCTATAAGGTGAAATAAGATGAGCTTTTACTTCCTAATATGGTTCTCTGCCGCCATAAGGAATATTTGGAATTATAATAGGTTCTATATCGTTAAATGCCATTGTATATTTAGCCTCCTTTCCTATTTGTATTAGGTCTCGATTATTGAAGTTATTTAAAAATTCACAACGCCGGCGCTCATAAAACTCTTCTGAAATATCTTGTGCCGGCGCTTCAGCTTGAGAAATTGCAGCTTCAAGCTATTTACGAGAATAATCTCTCCAGGCTTTTATAGTTGTAGCAAGTCTGTGGTATGATGCCATTTTCATCCCTCCTTTTACTTTAAGGTAGAATTTTACTTAAAATTGTCTATATAGTAAAAACGGCGTAGTACTACGCCGCTAATACTTTAGGTATTATTATCTCTATCTTTTTACTCTTTGTCTTCTGCCGCCTTGCGTTTAGCTAAGCGTTCCTTGCGTTTGATAGTTTGAGGATCCTGACTGTAGGCATCAGCCTCATCATCTAGGTCATACGCAAGGACTTCTCTAACCTCACCCTTAAACTTTCGTTGGCTATCGTACCAATGCTTACAAGTTCCATGAGCAACAACAACTAAGTCATGCTCAAATCCATCATCATCAAGAGCCTTTCCTATTACGACTCCTACATCTGCATTACCTACCTGACGGACTTTTGTATATCTCTCGTTCAGGAACTCAGTAAGAGCATTGAAAAACTCTTCCTGAACGAGGTCTTGAATTTCGGACTTCTTTTTGATATTAGTGAGGTCAAGAAAAACCTTATCTTCCATTTAACACCCTTACCTTTCTTAGTACTTAGCGCCGCCGCTTCAAAAAATTTTCAAAGGGCGGCGTTTTGTACCGCCCATTGATATTTTAAGATTTAGAACTCAACGTCCTTCTCTTCTCTCTTTGCCTTGTCCTTCTCGATCTTTGCAGCTTTCTTAGAAGCAGCGTCAGCAGCCTTCTCTGCCTTCTCAATTACCCAGTCATCATACTCAGTACGAGCGGCATTAAAATCGAAGGCATCATAGTGACGCTTTGAAGTATCTCGAGTTACAAACTCAGGAACAGTTGCATTCATCTTAAAGCAGATAGGAAGAACCTCACCATCAACTACCGCATCAGCATAATTTACTGCAATCTCATTAGTCTTAGACTGACCGCCAGTTCTTACCCAACCTACATTCTCCTCGCCATACTTCTCGGTAAGATACTCGAAGAACTCAGCCATAATAGCTTCCTTAACTGCACTCTTTACCTTAGAAATAGTATTTACCTTGTCTACTACATACTCCATCTTTGCCATTTTTCATTTCTCCTTTTTTAATTGTTTATTGTTTATTTACTTCGGATTCGAGATACTTAAAGTTTTCATCTTACTTTTTATTCAGCTAAGCGCCGCGCCTTGAAACTTTTCTTTCTCTCTTTTACTATATATATTATATCACATTTTTAGTGATTTTTCAAATAATTAATTGCTTTTATTTCTTAAAAACGTAACCCTGCTTCACGAAGTTCCTTCTCATCCTCGGTTATAATTTCATACTTCGTAATGTCTATACCATGCTTTCTCATTGCTCTGCCGAATCGCTTGGCGGCACGGAGTCTTATGATGTCTGCACGATATGAATTAGAAAAGAAACGTAGGGAGTAAACAGGATTCCCAGATTCTAAAGTCTGACGAATCTGATTATCTGCCATTATTCTCGCCTGTGCACTCCAAGACTTAGGTCTATAAGTTTTCATAGGATACCTCTTTTCTCTTTTTTAAAACTTTTTTTCTTTTCTATATATATTATACCATAAAAATATGAATAAATCAATAATATAGTATTTCTAAAATGTAAAAATTTTCTTAATAAATTGTGAAAGAATTTTTATATTAAACCCAAGTTAAACATATTGGACACTGTATAAATGCCGGCTCACTAAATTTTATCGAAGGATAATCCTCTTCATAAATAGACTCCCTACATTCTGGACAATACCAGAGTCCTGGATCTTCCGCCGCAGTATCGTAATCCTCAGCTATTTGTCCCCATGCTGTAGAGAATGGAATTTGTTTAATTTTTGCCATATTACTCCTCCTTTACAGCATTATCAAGCACTATAAAATCATAAAGAGTAGCAGCATCAGTTACTTCAAAACCATAAAATTTTGCATCCACACGCTTAGAAAAGTCTACATAGTCTCCTTCGCATTCATGGATGAAATAGTCAATATTATCCTGATTATCACCCATCCACTTCTCAAACAATTCTATTGTATAACTCGGTTGTGCTGCCTCACAAAAAACGTCAACTGCACTAGAACCAAGAACCTTTTCTATATTATCTAAGAATTTGTCCATCTTACCAATATTGCAAAGTAAATACACAAACTCTTTTAAGAACTCTTCCTTAGTAACCCTTACAGTAGTGTTCTCTGCCGGCGCAACATTAGTTTCCTTTGTCTTATCCTCTTCCTCTATTTTGGTAATAGTAATCGAACCACAAGTAAGTACTGGATTAGAACTAATAACAAAAATTTCCCAGTCAGCAATAAGATTCTTTATCATTTTTATCTTTATATCAGGAGATTCTGCACATCTATGAATAGCCTCTAAGCAATCTAAATAAGCGTCAGCCTCTCCATCCCATACAGTACAACCTATACCAGTATCTACCTTATACTTCATTTCTTACCCTCCATGCCTGTACTACAATTTTCTCCCAATGGTTTTCTTTTCTAAACTCTTCTGCCGCCACCTCGGCTAAGTTTAAAGTATCATAAACTGCGAGAATTTTATTATCATTAGAAGTAGAGCCAAAAACGACATATACTAACTTCATATCTCGTCTTCTCCATAGAGCTTAATGGACTTAACTTTAATACCTTCCATCCACTCGTCATAGTTCATACCATTTGTCTTGCCGCTTTCCTGTGCTTGTTTGTAAGCTCTCATTCGATAGGTCTGCACTCCTTCCATTGAAGTAATTGCAAACTTTAATCCAACATGAGAATCTTTAACATAGTAAATAGTTATCACTGAAGTTCTACCTCCTCAATATAAATTTCCTCATATTGACCTTCGTCTTCTTTGATAGTAATAAGATTAATGTAGCCAGTGTCATCATCATAATCAAATGTAAAACGATTAAAAAACTCAATCTTAGCATCGTCAGATTCAAAAATGCCTTCGCTCATGTGAGCAGCAAGATAATCACCAAAAATAGCCATAACTTTATTATGAGCCGCTGCCCTGTCCTTAAAAGCATAATGGTCGGTAGGCCAGTCAGGCATTTCATAAGCTACTATATAAATCTTCTCCATAGAATTTTCAATCCTTTCTTTATTTTTATTAGGAAACATTTGTATTTCTTCTATATTCTTAAAAAAGAAAAATTCAGTCCAATTACCAAAATCTACTTGATAATTATTAACATCTCCTGTGTATTGATAATAATGAGGACTAATATTATGTGAAGTAAGATATTTAACCATTGCCGCCCTAGCATCCATTTCATCTTCGTAAGTACCTATAAGTTCTGTTTTTTTATAGGTTCCGTATCTTAGCTCCCAGCTCATTTAATCCTCCTCACGAGGGTCCCATCCCTCCTCATATTCTATACGGTCACAGAGTGCATTGTACTTCTCTTTCCAATCTTCTTCTATCATTATCCATGTCTTTTCAATTTCAGTATCAAGAGACATCTTTTTTAATACTACTTCACACTCTAATGCACTCTCTTTGTCTAAATAAACCTTATCAAGTTCATAGTCATCAGTTACTACACTCCGATAAAATACAGCCCATCCAACTAAATGTTTCATTAGTAATCCTCCTTAACCAAACTCTTCCTCACAAACAGGACACAATGCAAACCCATCTTTTACATCAATCTGAGGAAAATCATCTTCATAAATGGGTTCTCCACAATGAGGACAATAGAAGCAAGGCTCATCGTCAGGATCGCCATCGTAGGATTCTCCGTAAGTAAAAATTACACCTTTTCTAACTTTATTCCAATTCATTTTTATACCTCTTTTCTTTCTCTTTTCTATATATATTATACCATATTTTTTAAAAATTTTCAATAAATTTATTGTTTAAATACTCTATAAATCCTACATTTCACGCCGCCGCCCCTGTCTCCGGAATCTTACTTGCTAGCTTTATTTTTCCAGAGGCGAGGTCGCGGCATGAAGTGTAATATGAAAAACAGCCCACCACAAGGCAGGCTGTTTTAACTATTTGACTTTAGCCCAAGTCAATAGGAGTGCTGAGCACGGAATTGCGTGGGAGATGGCAGACTCGAACTGCCAACCTCTCGCTTATCAGACGAGTGCGCTAACCTGTTGCGCCAATCTCCCAAATAATACCGCCGGAGAGACTCAAACTCTCACGCGGACTGGTTCGTAGCCAGTTGTCCTCACTAATTGGACGACAGCGGTATAGTACGGGATAAAGGACTCGAACCTTCAACTTACTGCTTAGAAGACAGTTGCTCTCTCCAATTGAGCTAATCCCGCATATCCCAACTTTAACCCAAGTTGGCAGGGTATTGACAATTGTAATCTAGGCTAAAGCCTAATGGGAGCGGTTGGACTCGAACCAACGTAGACCGAAGCCACCGATTTTACAGACCGTTGCAATTGCCACTATGCGACACTCCCATATTGGCAGGAGCGCTCAGAATTAAACTGAAGCCTGCGGTTTTGGAGACCGCCATTCTACCACTAAACTACGCCCCCATGTCATCGAAGGAGCTACCTTCTAACGCTCGATGAGAAAGCGGTGTTTTCTATTAGGAAAAAAAACTACAAAGCCCCGTATTTCACCACCTATACTCAAGGTTACTGCTCTCAGTCACAGCACTACTATTGAGACCGTCACGATTCTCAACTACCGTATTTCTATTCTTACAAGCTGAAATAAAGCCGGCATATAGCTTAACGCCACAACATGCTTACGGACGACTTTAACTACGCTGTGCCGCCTCCAAGCTGATCGTTTGCAACCGATAGAGCTTTTTCAATTCTGCTCAGGAACACTACAATTAAGTAGATTTATGACTTATATTAGGGTCTAGTCACCAAAGACCTGTGGCAAGCAGTTTAATGTCTTACTCAGGACGAAGGTAGATGCAAGAGCTCCCACCCCGATTTGAACGGGGAGCAAGTGATTACAAATCACCTAGTTTACCATTAACCTACAGGAGCGTATGTCGTGGGCTGGGCTAAAGCACCACTTAAATCCCACGACTGGTGATGATTATAGACACCTATATTGGGGGTGTCTGCCCTCTGGGAATAAAATTTTCGTTGCGCTCCGCAATTACTTACCCAATTATTGTCCTCAACTCAATTAAGTCCCGCATGGACTATGTGGGCAGCCTTTTTACAACTTGTCGGTTGGATAGTTGTCAATCAATATCAGAACTTTCGTACTCAACAACTTCATTAAGAACACACTATGAGTTTTTGTTCGCCCTACGGTCATAATATTCTCTGTTATTCGGTCATAGTGACGATAGGTCTGACCCCAAGGTAGCTAGCCCTGAAGTTCCTACCGCTGTCAAAGCACTAAAGGGAATTTGTTTACCCCAAACTTTCACCCAAACCATTCAGAATTATATCATCTTAGATTAAAATTTTCTTAAATTTTACTCTATATATTATAAAACTGTCCTCTTGGGCTACTCGCGCCGCCGTCTGGTTCCGCAGAGATTTCTCCCTACGTTATAGAGGAATCTTCCTTATTTTGCATTTCCTGCATTGGCTCACATCTTGCGGACGTGGTCTACAGGATTCTTCCCACTGGGCGTCTATTACGGAAGAAACCAGCTTAGCGCACTTTACAGACCATATTACTCCGTGCCACGACTTCTCTGTTGAGGATGCCCTCTTCCTAATAAACCTTAGATTTATCAGTAGCTGCCGTTTCAAGGTATCCCTATTACGACAACTAAGCAGTTCCGCCGCACCCATGCAAGGGTGGTTAGCCCCTCTGCACATGGATATAATATATTCTTAATGAAATTGTCAAGGTTCTTTGTAAAGTGGGTAAGACACGACTCGAACGTGCAACACATAGGGCTTCAACCTATTGCTCTTCCAATTAGAGCTACCTACCCATAATATACTATCGGCAATCCCAAACGATAGCTTTGATTACTTATATCTTGCAGGATACTTTTATCATTTGTACCACGCTAATACCCCTTCTGCAAAAGGGCGGTATCGGGAATGGTTATCCACTTAGGTCTGCCGCATTTCCAAATCATGCGCGCCGCCCTGCACAATTGGGCGACGAGGGACTCGAACCCTACACAGATTACTAAGTTCTTCGAGGAACTCTCTAACTCACTAAGTTTATCGACATTAGCAAGTCGGCTAGTCTATGAAAGAATCGGACTTTCCTCTCATGGCTGAGAACCATGCGTTCTACCACTAAACTAATAGACCATAAGTTGCGAGGACTTAATTTCAGTTACCGTAATCCTCGCTATACGAGTAACAGAGCAAAGTTTCTTAGAAAACTTGCAAAGCCAACGACTCTGACGGGGCTCGAACCCGCATATGTGTTTCCACTCGGAGAGACAGTCCGATGCCTAACCAATTAGACTACAGAGCCATACTATAAGCAGTTTACTGACAATACTTAGGTCATGTCTTATTTATACTCTTAGAACCGAGAGTAGGACAAGCTATTAGTTTTCTTAACTCAAACGTTTCGTACTATGTACCATACTGTTGTATTGAAAAGAACTTGATAACTCTTTAAAGATAATCCTATACCTGATGCCCGCAAGGATGGTGCAACTCCGTCACTCCACTGTATATTGCCTGAAGCCAAAGCTCAGAACCTATTTTTTACAACCTTGGTTCTAGGTTGTGGAAGCTTTTCTGTAGGGAAAATGCCCATTCGATGGTTTACCAACCTTAGTACACCAGACAAGACTTGAACTTGCACTCTCACAGATTAAGAATCTGTTGTTTTCCCATTAAACTACTGGTGCTTATAAAAATTAATAGACAGGCAGTGACTCGTCGTGTGGGTGTACCTCGCTTAATAGCCTACTCTCGTTGTCTGCACTTACGACTAACGTACTTACGATTACGCTTTCAATTTCCTCTATTAATTTTTTATTTCTTTTTTATTTTCTATATATATTATACCATAAAATTTAAGAAATTTCAAATAATTTATTGTTTTACCCTTAACAAAGGGTGCGGCATTTATTTTAAACTAACGAGTACCGCATCGTTATGTCCGAGGCACGTTCACAATTTAAGTCTGCCGCTCTCGCTTACTCAGACTAGCAACTACGATGCTAAGCGCTGTTCTTTATCGAAACCAAGCAGCGAACGGTTCTACTCACACGAAACTAGCGAACTATCTTTTACACCAAAATAGTTAAACGGTTACTGTGTCGCAGCACTGCGCACCCATAGTCTTTATTTATCCTTGCGTGGATGACCTACCAAGGCTCACCTTAAATATCCTTATCAAGTTCTGTAGAATAAGTACACTCATAAACTTCATGCTTTAAGAAGTTGCCATCTTTGTCGTAAGTATCGCACCAGTTATAAACATAGCACGAAATATCAAGGATATTATGCTCACTATCATATTTATAATAAGGTGAGTAAGAGATAAGTTCTGTTCCTGTTGAACCATCTTCAAGAGTAGTTTCTCTTGTGAAGTAAGGTGCATTTTCCTTATCAAGAAGAGCAGAACATCTTTCAAGGTCATTAGACATAAAAGTAAATTTCATTCCGTTATTAGTCGCCGACCAATTGTTTATCTTTTCCATAAGTCTTTCCTTTCTTAATATCTCTCATAAATGTTATTAAGTGAAGTATAAATATTCACTCCATCACTAACTACAAAACTCATAGTAATTACGTCAAGTCCACAACTTTCAAAAGCAGTATCTTCGACATATTCGAGGACAGTAAAACCGTAGTGTTCCATAAGAGCTTCAAAGAAATCCTGAAACTCAAACACATAGGTGTCGTCATGTTCGTAGTAAATATACCAAGTATCCTCTGCCGGCTTAAAGAAAGTTTTTGCTATCTGACCCCATGAATAGTCCCAAAAGAACTCATTTAAGTCCTCAGAATCAAGTTCCGCATTGGTACCCATAGTCTGAAAGAGTTTTTCAAGGTCAGTAAAAAAATTTGGAGAATAACCCATATTATGAAGTTTTATCTTTGAAATTTCATATACATTCATAGAAAACTTCCTTTCTTATTTTCTATAATTATTATACCATAAAAATAAAAAATTTTCAAGAAATCAAATGATTATAATTCTGCAATATCGTCTATTGTAGGATTATAGCACTCAATGCCGAAATAAAGAACAGGAGGACTATCTTTATTTTCTGTATTAGAACTTAGAATATTAAGTAGTGTATTATAAAAGTGTAGAGCAAAGGTATAATCTTCAATATCTTGCTTAGCTTCCTCTTTCTCTGATTGTAGTTTTTCATAAGTGTCTAAAAGTTCTTGTAGTTGTACTTGTGTTCGACTAAGAAAGTCAATACACTTATCTATTTGAGCAATACGTTTCTCTTTGACTTCTATATCATGTTTAATGTGAGCAAAGATAGAAGTAAGGTTAAGATTAGTAAGAGGACGAAGAGATTCAACAGGAACAGTAATACTTTGTACTGCTACTTGATAAATATAACTACCTCTTGAATACCCATCTATCATTATGAATTTCTCTGAATCGGGATGTTTAACATAGAAGTATATATACTGACTCATAAGATTTCTATTCCCTCCTTCTTAGCAAGTCCCATTAAAATAAGAACTAATTCACCTTTCTCCCATGAATTAATTAAATCATAAGTTTCAACAGAATCCTTTTCTTCATTAGTCAATTCATTTATATAGGAGAATAAAATAGATTTAAGTTTAGGATAATATTCATTAAAAAATTCTTCTCGCTCTTCATCAGACATAGCATATAAATCTCTCATATTCTACCTCCTATTTATACATACGTTAGCTAGTGGAGAAGAGGGGAATCGAACCCCTGTCCACAAAATCTCCAGCATACTTTCTACAAGGTTAGCTACGTCATTTTATCTTTCCTCGCCCTTCGCCGGCGCAGCAAACAAAAGGTTACGTCAACTCACTTATACTTGTTGCATTGAGTAAGTACAACAATGAATAGCTTCTATATATAAATCAAAGATTACTGCAAATTGAAACTATCAGAACAAAGCAAATAATCTTAGTGCCGACATAGCGCCGGCGCAGCCTTATGCTGCTAAAGTATTAACGTCGTTGTTTAATTTATAAATGCTTCGTAAGGTGATTGCCTACCCCTTGCTTATATACCTTATAATTCCATGTCGAAACCAATACTTCCCCATATTTAGCGCCGCATCAGGGGCGGCGCAAGGTACATTATGTTTCCCTTAATATAATTTTAACTGATTATATTTTTACAAATAAAGATAGGGATTTAGTATTTGTTTGGTTATGTTTACTATTCCTTCTATTCCAAAATTTTCATCTCCCTTATTTAAGGATAATGCTAATTTTGAATAAGCATTAGCCAGTTCTTCTGGTGTTTTAATCAATGTTGGAAGCTCATGACAAATATATCTACAGGCGTATTCTTTTGTACTAAAAACTTCATAACATTCATTATGCCAATTAACTAACCATACTGAACTATGGTCTCTTGACTTTTTTATCTTAAAAAGCATTATAGTGTTCCTTTCTTTAAAGGTTAATACTTAACCCAATAGGTCTTTACAATCTGTCCGTTTTCATAATCATAGTGAACTATAACCCTTCCACCATTTGTCCGAGCGAAGTGATTTGCCGCAGTCTCAGATACAAACTCTCGAATGAACTTAGGTGCAGTATTCTTAATCATAATAAAACCTCCTCAGTTAATTGTTTAAAGATTGGATAGATTATATTTCTCCCTTACTAAACATTATTAGCATTATCCAAAGTGAAAACATTTTATACCTCTTTTCTTTCTCTTTTCTATAATAATTATACCATATTTTTAGAAAAAATTCAAATGATTTATTGTCTTTTTCTTTGCAAATAGAACTATCTTAGAGTCATATCTTTCTCCAAATCCTTCATAAAGACTATCTATTCTTTCTATTATATCTGAACCCATCTTATGAAAGTAACCCACTTCAGGATAGTATACTATATAATGATAATCAAAGCCGCCAGTAGCATAGGCAATGCCATATTCATCTTCCATTAATTCCTCAAAAGAATTTATTAATCGTAAATCAGGAAATGCTGCAAGCATATTATCTACTGCAAGTCGCATTGCTGGCTCAGAATCAAAAGCATAATTATACCAAATATCATCATAGTAATGGTTAGTTTCATCTTCATCATGACAATAATTGTTTAAATTGCTATAGAAAGACATATTATAATTATGTGCTTCTTCTATATATCCTTCATCTACCATGCGGTCAAAAGTAGGTTCACACCAGATTGGACCTCCCCATAAGAAATTTTGAAATGCGAATCCAAAACAATTATAATCTCTTATATCGGTATTACATATATTTCGCTCACCAGTGAAGTTAAGAAAATCAATATCATCTACATTTGTTGCAATTTCATGAGGAGCAACAAGTGTTGCATATATTCCTGCCATAAAGAGGCTCCTTTCTTTTTATATTCTTTTTTACTTTCTATATATATTATATCATATTTTTTAAAAATTTTC